>Ga0209762_100254_pt1 | contig 10961 bp, 8 predicted proteins | sample UppTromiDAQMD021_FD_185834 | JGI IMG/M metagenome (GOLD analysis project Ga0209762, IMG submission 185834) | Upper troposphere microbial communities from Maryland, USA - DAQMD-021 (SPAdes) (version 2) | ecosystem: Environmental > Air > Outdoor Air > Unclassified | place: USA: Maryland, Virginia... | reverse complement strand
CGCCCGATGCAGATGAATCCGCCGTGGCAGAACGGCGGGCTGTCACCCATTCGCGATGTGGCGATCGATGGACAGGCTGTGCGCATCAACGGGCGCACGCTGCTGCGGTCGCTCACGCCGGTGGCTGCGTCTGGTACGGCGCCGTTCGGCACGGATGGCGCCACGGAAATCACCGCGAACATTGCTGCCGGCCAACTGCCTTCCGCGCAACGGGCGCACGATGACCAGGGTCTTGCCTCGGCTGCGTTGAACTACCGCGTCTCGTTGGCGCCGGGCGCCAGCGATGCCATCGTGGTCGCGTTCCCCTTGGGTACCGCCGCCGCCGATACCAAGGGCGCACTGCCCGAAGCGCCTGCGCTCGATCTGGCCACGCTGCCCCGCGATGCCAATGCGGCGTTCGATTCCCTGGCCACGCAGGCCTCCGCCGACTGGCAAGCACGGCTGGGTCAGGTCGGCCTGCGCCTGCCCGATCCCTCACTGGTCGACATGCTGCGCGCGCAGGCCGCCTACATGCTGATCAACCAGACCGGCCCGGCGATGCAGCCCGGTCCGCGCAACTACAACCGCTCCTTCATCCGCGACGGCATGGCCACCTCGGCGGTGCTGCTGCGCATGGGCGAAGCCCGCGTCGCGCGCGACTACCTGGCCTGGTACAGCGAACACGGCGTGCATGCCAACGGTCTGGTCTCGCCCATCCTCAACGACGATGGCACTGTCAACACCGGCTTCGGTTCGGACATCGAGTACGACAGCCAAGGCCAGTACGTGGCGCTGGTGGCCGATGTCGCGCGCCTGGATGGCGGGCCCGAGTCGGTACGTGCCTATCTGCCGAAAGTGAAAGCGGCGCTGCGTTTCCTGCAGGAACTGCGCGAACGCACGCTGGTGCCCGGCTACAAGGCCGACCAGCCGGCGCCGGAGCGCTTCGCCGGCATCCTTGCGCCGTCGATCAGCCATGAGGGCTATCCGTCCCCTACCCACAGCTACTGGGATGACTACTGGGGCCTGAAGGGCTGGCATGACGGTGCGTGGCTGGCCGAATCGCTGGGCGACCACGAGACCGCAATGTGGGCACGCGAGCAGTACAAGCTGCTCTACGACGCGCTGCACGCCTCGATCCGGGCGACGATGGCGTGGAAGGGCATCGACTTCATTCCCTCTTCGGCCGACCTGGGCGATGGCGATCCAACCGGCGTATCGATCGCACTGGACCCCACCGGTGCGCAGAGCGTGCTGCCGCCCGAGGCGTTGCGCACCACCTTTGCCCGATATCTGGACGACGTGCGCAAGCGCAGCCAGCCCGGCGCGCTGTACGCCTATACGCCGTATGAGGTCCGCAACGTGCTGAGCTATGTGCACCTGGGCCAGCCGCAGGTGGCCGATGAGCTGCTGCAGGGGCTGCTGCATGATCGGCGTCCGCTTGAGTGGCAGGTGCTGGCCGAAGTGGTGCATTCGCGGCTGCGTTTCCCGCGCTATCTCGGCGACATGCCGCACACCTGGATCGGCGCCGAGTACGGCCGCACGCTGTTCGGCATGCTGATGCGCGAGGACGATGATGCGTTGTCGCTGCTGCCAGGTACGCCACCGTCGTGGGTGGCTGGCGATGGGCTGGCGGTGGAACGCCTGCCAACAGCGTATGGCACGCTGCAGATGCAGGCGCGGCAGCGCGACGGCGCGCTGACGGTCACGCTGGGCAAGGGGCTGCGCAGCGGGACGGCGGTGAAGGTCTGGTGGCCGGCGCGCACGATGCCGAAGACGGTACGTGTGGATGGGCGTAGCGTTTCTGACTTCGATGCCGAGGGGGTGCTGCTGGCAAAGCCGTTCAAAACGCTGGAGGCGCGTTGGTAGAGGCGAGCTTGCTCGACTGCATGTCGCCGATCACCATGCGCCAGTCGAGCAAGCTCGACTCTACAGGGGCCCTCCGGGCCACGCCCGGTGTCATTGCAGCGTCGGCAATCCCGGCGGGTTGGTCTGCGACTGCGGCACCGCCTCCTCGGCCACATTCCACCGTTTCAGCGCCTGCGCATAGGTGCCGCTGCCGATCTGGGTGTTCAATGCCTGCGTCACCGCATCGGCCAGGCCGCTGCCCTTACGGGTGGTCACCGAGATCGCCGCGGCGTTCGGCCAGCCGCCAGGGAACAGGCCCACACGCCGCACCTTGCCGTCGCGTGCCGAGTACGCGCCGGTGGCATTGGGCTCGAACGAGACATCGGCGCGGCCAGTGATCACCGCCAACCGGCCGACCACGGCGTCATCGAAGTACTGGTACTCCACCGGCTTCAAGCCGGCGGCAATGTTCTGCTGGTCCCACTGCCGCAGGATCTGGTCCTGATTGGTGCTGGCACCCACCACCACCTTCAGCCCCGCCACATCCGCCGGCTTCTCGATCTTCTGGATCGGCCCATCTGTGCGCGTGTAGATGCCCAGCAGGTCGTAACGGTAGCTGGAGAAATCGAATTTCTTCTTGCGCTCCTCGGTGACCGTCACGTTCGACAGCACCGCATCGTACTTGCCCGATTCCAGCCCCAGCGGCCAGTCGGGCCAGGCCACCGGTACGATCACCAGCTTCAGGCCCAGCGCATCGGCGATCAGGCGGGCGATGTCGGGCTCGATGCCGACTACGTCCTTGCTGTCGGCCCCATAATCGGCCAGAGGCAGCTGCCCCGGATGGGTCGCCACGGTGAACGTATCGGGGGTGACGAAGCGATAGTCGGCCGGGATCAACGCCTGCGCCTTCGGGTCAAACGTGCCCTTCAGCACGGCGGTGTTGGTGCCGGCCAGGCTGGTCGCGGCTTCGGTACCGGCATCCGGTGCCAGGCGTACGCGCGAATAGACAATGCCGGCGATGCCGATGACCAGCACGCCCACGATCAACAGGGTGCTGCGCGAGGGACGACGCGGTGCTGCAGGGCTCATGGTGTTCCTTCCGGGGTTACAGGGTCTTGGCCAGGAAATCGGCGGTGCGTTGCTGGCGCGGGCGCTCGAACAGAGCCTCGGGCGTGCCCTGTTCGATCACCCTGCCCTGGTCCATCATCACCACGTGGTCGGCCACGCGGCGGGCGAAGCTCAGTTCATGGGTGACGATCACCAGCGTGGTGCCGGAACGGGACAGTTCTTCGATCACACTCAGCACCTCGGCCACCAGTTCCGGGTCCAGCGCCGACGTGGGTTCGTCGAACAGCAGCACCTTCGGCTGCAGCGCCAGTGCCCGCGCAATCGCGATGCGCTGCTGCTGGCCACCGGACAGCTGGCGCGGGAACGCATCGGCCTTGTCGGCCAGGCCAACCCGCTCCAGCAGCGTCCGCGCCTGCTGCTCGGCCTGCGCACGCGGCACGCCGCGCACCGCCATTGGTGCCTCGATGATGTTTTCCAGCGCGGTCAGGTGCGGGAACAGGTTGAATCCCTGGAACACCATGCCCACTTCCGCACGACGGCGGCGGATCTCACGCTCGGGCAGTTCGTACAACGTGTCACCCTCGCGGCGGTAGCCGATCAGCTGGCCGCCGACAGTCACGTAACCGCCGTCGGCGCGTTCCAGGTGGTTGATCAGCCGCAGCAGCGTGGACTTGCCGGCGCCGGACGGGCCGATCAGCACCGTCACGCTGCCGGCGCGCAGGTCCAGGTTCACGTCTTCCAGCACCGGCTGGTCGCCGAACACTTTGCCTACGCCGTGCAGCGACACCGCAGCTCCCTCGCCCGCTTCCACCTGCGTGGCGATGCGCGGGCGGCTTGCCACGCGCGGCGCGGCTTCGCTCTGCACACGCGGGGGCGATGACACCCGCGACACCGAGCGCTCGCGCTGCAGCTGGCCGCGCGCGAAGCGTTGCTCCACGCGCCGCTGCAACAGCGACAGCACGGTAAGGATTACCAGGTACCAGACCGTGGCCACCATCAGCAGCGGCACCACCTCCAGATTGCGGCGGTAGATTACCTGCACGGTGTAGAACAGCTCCGGCAGCGCCAGCACGTAGACCACCGAAGTGCTCTTGGCCAGGCCAATCACATCGTTGAAGGCGGCCGGCAGGATCGAGCGCATCGCCTGCGGCAGGATGATGCGGCGCACCTGGCGGCTACGCGGCAGGCCAAGCGCGGCGGCCGCTTCGTACTGTCCGTGGTCCACCGACAGAATCCCGCCGCGGATCACCTCGGCCGAGAACGCCGCCTGGTTCAAGGTAAGACCCAGCACCGCCGCAGTGAACACACCAATCAGCTGCGTGGTCGGGTAGGAGAACAGGCTGATGCCGGTGAAGGGAACGCCCAGTTCGATGGTGCTGTACAGATAGCCCAGGTTGTTCAGCAGCAGCAACAGCACCAGCAGCGGAATCGAACGGAACAACCACACGTAGCCCCACGACACCGCCGACAGCAGCGGCGAGCCGGACACACGGGCCAACGCCAGCAAGGTGCCCAGCGCGAAACCGAGGCCGGTGCCGAGTGCAGTCAGCAGCAGCGTGCGGCCCAGGCCTTCCAGCACCGGGCGCGCGAAGAACCACTCGGCGAAGGTGCCCCAGCCCCAGCGCGGATTGCCCAGCACGGACTGCAGCCCGATCAGGATCAGCGCCAGTGCCAATACTGTGCCGAACACCTGCAGCGGGTGCCGGGCCGGCACGATTTTCAGCGCCGGTGCTGGCGCCGGACGAGCGGCAATGCCATCCAATGCGGTCGAAGGCGTGCTCATGCGTGGGCTCCGTGCAGCACGGTCTGCGTAGGCGCAACAACAGGCGCCGGCGCACGTAGATGCTTCTCGAACGGCAGATGCGCGATGGTTTCCGGGTCCGCCTCCAGATCGAACAACGCGGTGTAGCCATGGCTGAGGTACAGACCAACGGCCTCGGGCTGGCGGAAGCCGGTGGTCAGGAACACGCGCCGATAGCCTTGGCGCGCCGCCTGGTCTTCCAGTTCCTGAAGCACGCGACGCGCGATGCCCTGCCGGCGCAGCCCGGGCAGCGTCCAGATGCGTTTGAATTCGGCGGTTTCCGGATCGCGGTGCGGCATGAAGGCACCGCCGGAGATCGCCACGCCGTCTCGCAGCAGCAGTACGAACGCCCCTACCGGGGCAGCAAAGGCCTGCGCCGGGTAGCGCTGCAGCTCCTCCCGGGCGCTGCCACCGATGCGTCGGCGCACGTCGGCGTAGCGGCTGTCGTACTCCTGTTCCAGGCCATCGAACAGAGGCCGTGCCAGCGGATCATCCACCGAGGTATAGAGGAAGCGTTCGTTGCTGCTCATGCCACGTCCTTCACCAGATAGTCTTCGGCCAGCCGCGCCCACAGGCTGGCGGCCGGTGCGATGGCCGCGTCGTTGAACACGTAGCGCGGGCTGTGCAGCGGCGCACTGTCGCCGTTGCCAACGAACACGAAGCTGCCCGGCCGCGCCTGCAGCAGGAACGCGAAGTCCTCACTGGCAGTGCGCGGTGCGAATTCGGGCACCACCTGCCCGGCACCGAATCCCTGCACAGCGACCTCGCGGATGTAGGCGGTCTGCTGCGGATGATTGATCACGCTGGGGAAGCCGCGCGGGAACTCGATCTCGGCACGCGCACCGAACGCGGCGGCGGTCTGCTCGGCAATGTCGGTGACCCGGCGCCGCAGGGTGTCGCGCACTTCCGGCAGGTAGGCGCGCACGGTCAGCTTCAGCTCGACCACGTCCGGAATCACGTTGGCGGCCTGCCCGCCGTGGATCGAGCCCACGGTGACCACGCCCATCTGCCGCGGATCGACATTGCGCGACACCACGCTCTGCAGCGCAGTGATGATGTGCGCGGCGACCAGAATCGGATCCACGCTACCCTGCGGCTCGGCGCCGTGTCCGCCCTTGCCGATCACCTTCAGTCGCGCCCAGTCCACCGACGCCATCGCCGGGCCATCGACAAAGCCGAAGTGGCCCACCGGCACGCCCGGCCAGTTATGCAAGCCATAGATTGCATCCACCGGGAAGCGCTCGAACAGGCCATCGGCAATCATCTTCGAAGCACCCGAACCGGTTTCCTCGGCCGGCTGGAACACCAGCTGCAGGGTGCCGTCGATAGCACCATGATGAGCCAGGTAATGCGCTGCCGACAGCAGGATGGCGGTGTGACCATCGTGGCCGCAGGCATGCATCAGCCCCTCGGTCTGGCTGGCATAGGCCAGGCCGGAGTCCTCGTGGATCGGCAGTGCATCGATGTCGGCGCGCAGACCGAGACGACGGCTACCCTGCCCGCGCTGCAGCGTACCGACCACACCGGTGCCACCGAGGCCGGTGGTCACCTCGTAGCCCCACTGCTGCAGCAGTTCGGCCACTCGGGCGCTGGTGCGGTGCTCCTCGAAGGCCAGCTCCGGGTGCCGGTGCAGGTCATGACGGATCGCAATGGCCGCCTCGGCGCGTGCTGCGATCTCGGGCAATATGCCAGTGGATTGGGAATTCCGCCGGGAATGGCTCGGCGCTACTGCGGATTCTCCGCTCATCGCCCTACCCCGCCTTCCGCGCCGGTTCGGCATCGGTCGCATGACGGCTGGCCTTGTACGGCAGGCCCAAGTGCTCGCGCAGGGTCTGCCCTTCCAGCTCGCGCTGGTGGTAGCCGCGCGCCTGCAGGATCGGCAGCACCTGGGTCACGAAATCGTCCAGGCCTTCGCGCTGTGCGGCGAAGCCGAGAATGAAACCGTCGCTGGCACCGGCGTCGAACCAGCGGATCAGCTCATCGGCCACGTGCTCCGGCGTGCCGATGAAGTTCGGTCGCGGGCTCACCGCTTCAAGCGCCACCTGGCGCAGGCTCAGGCCCTTCTCACGCGCATCCTGCTTGATGCGGTCGGTGGTGGAACGGAACGAATTGCTGCCGATGTCACCCAGCTCCGGGAACGGTGCATCCGGGTCGTACTGGCTGAAATCGTGGTGGTCGAAGAAGCGGCCGAGATAGGCCAGTGCGTCCTCCAGCGTGGCCAGTGCGGCGATTGCCTGGTACTTGGCTTCGGCCTCTTCGGCAGTGCCGCCGACGATGGGGCCGATACCCGGGAAGATCTTCACGTCATTGCCGCTGCGGCCGTGCGCGATCGCCGAATTCTTCACCTTCTGGGTGAATGCGCGGGTCTCTTCCAGCGACGGCGAATGGGTGAACACCGCATCGGCGTACTTGCCAGCCAACGCAATGCCATCATCGGAAGAACCCGCCTGGAAAATCACCGGCTGGCCCTGTGGCGAACGCTGGATGTTGAGCGGACCTTCCACCTGGAAGAAGCGCCCCTTGTGATCGAGCCGGCGGAACTTCTCCGGTGCAAAGAACGTGCCGCTGTCGCGCTCGCGCACGAAGGCGTCGTCGTCCCAGGAATCCCACAGTCCCTGCACCACCTCCAGGTACTCGTCGGCGATCTGGTAGCGCAGCGCGTGCTCCGGGTGCGGCCGGCCGTAGTTGCGGCCAGAGCCCTCCAACGGCGAGGTCACCACGTTCCAGCCAGCGCGGCCGCCGCTGAGCAGATCCAGCGAGGCGAACTGCCGGGCCACCGTGAACGGGTCGCTGTAGGAGGTCGACAGCGTACCGGCCAGGCCGATCTTCTTCGTCGCCGTCGCCAGTGCCGACAGCAGCGAGATCGGCTCGAAGCGGTTGAGGAAGTGCGGAATCGACTTCTCGTTGATGTACAGGCCATCGGCCACGAAGCCGAAGGCGATGCCGTTGTCCTCGGCAGTGCGCGCGATGTCGATGTAGAACTGCAGGTTGACGCTGGCATCGGCCGGGTTGGATGGATGCTTCCAGGCATGCATGTGACTGCCGGGGCCCTGCAGCATGATGCCGAACGGAATGTGGCGCGGGGTCGTGCTCATGGGAATCGCTCCTGCAGGTCAGGCCACCGCCGCGCGCGGCGCGGGCGACAGCAGTTCAAGGGATGTCAGGCGTGCGTCGAGGTCGGCCACCGGCGCATCGAGAATGAACTCGCCCACGCCGAAGCGCCGGTGCAGCGCATCCAGTTCGTCACGCACGTGCTGCGCATCGCCAGACAACACGCTCGGGCGGGTTTCCTCGATGCGGAACTCGGCAGCCGCCTCCGGGCTGGGCAGGTTCACCGCTTGCCCGGGACCGAGGTGCAGCTTGTAGACCCGCAGCGCACCGATGTGACGCGCTGCGGCTTCAGCAGTCGGTGCTGCGAAGGCCACCGTGGCCAGCAGCGGTGGCTGCGAGGAGACGCTGCGATAGGCATCGAACGCAGCCTCGATGTGTTTCGGGTCGCCATCAAAGTGCGCGGCGTAGACGAAGCGCCAGCCCAGCTCGGCCGCCTGCTTGGCGCTCTGCGGGCTGGCACCAAGCAGAAAGCGCTCCGGCGCCTGCTGCGGGATCGGGCGCGCCTGCGCCTCGGCGTCGGTACCCGACAGGTAGCCCTCCAGGTCGCGCAGCTGCTGGTCGAAATCGGCAAACGCCGGCCGCCCCGCTGCCAATGCAGCCGTAGAGGCCGGCAGGCCACCGGGTGCCTTGCCCACGCCCAGGTCCACGCGCCCTGGCGCCAATGCCGCCAGCAGGTTGAAGTTCTCCGCCACCTTGTACGGCGCGTAGTGGCGCAGCATCACCCCACCGCTGCCGATGCGGATGCGCCGGGTCTGCGCCAGTACCCAGGCCGCGAGCACTTCCGGTGCGGGGCTGGCCAAAGTCGGCGCGGCATGGTGCTCGGCAAACCAGTACCGGTGGTAACCCAACTGCTCGGCACGCTGTGCCAGCTGCAGGCTGTTGCGCAGCGCCTGCTCCGGTGAGGCGCCCTCGGCCACCGGGCTCTTGTCCAGCACGCTGATCTGATAACTCATGGTCGCGTCCTCGCTCAGGGATGGGCCACGGGAATGCCAAGCAACCCGTTCAGCGCAGCCAGGATCGGTTCGGCACCGGAGATGTACTGGCGATCCTGGTGCGCGCCACTGGCCAGGTCGCTACGCACGCCCTGCGGCAGCACCAGCTTCGGCAGCGACTGGTCCTGCTCGCCGATTTCGGCGATCACCTCGCGGCGCGGCCGTGCGAAGCCGATGCGACGTACGTCCAGCTGCGCGTCGAGGCCGTCGATGCTCGACAGCGCCCCTTCCAGCAACAGGCTGTGCCGGCAGAAGAAGCGCTGGCCGGGAATCTGTCCGTCCTCGAACTCACGGTCGAGCAGGAACAGGATGGGCTTATCGGTTGCGTCCAGACTCACGGGGTCGTCCTCACTGGGGGGCGGCCATGCGATGCCGCGTCGATATCGATGCTAGAGATGACAGCCGTCGGCACGGCGATGCCAGGCGACAATCGGCGGTCAGATCCGGCCATGCAGATGCGCCTTGGCCATAAGCAAAGCGCCGCCGGTTATGGCGTCAGGCGATGCGTCGCAGCGGCGCCGCTACCGCCAGCGACTGCGTGGCCAGATGCCCGGCCGCACGCTCGGTCGCCAGCGCGATGCGCGCCTGCAAGGCCACACTGGTGATGTGCTCACCGTCGAAGTCGGCCGGCGTGGCGTACACCCCGATCGGCAGCGTGTGCGCCTGCAGGAAACTGAACAACGGCCGCAGCTGGTGATCGATCACCAGCGCATGGCGCTCACTGCCACCGGTTGCCGCCAGCAGTACCGGCGTATCCACCAGCGCTTCCAGTTCGATGAAGTCGACCAGGTGCTTGAACAGGCCCGGATACGATCCACGGTGCACGGGCGCTGCCACCACGAGTAGTTCGGCGGTCTCGATGGTCCGCAGCGCCTGTTCCACTGCCGGTTCCACTTCACCCCGCGACAGTGACTGGCCCAGCGAGCGTGCAATCGGCGCCAGCTCCACCCGCTCCACGCTGGCATGCACCCGCTCCTGCAGAGACGCCAGCAGATACCGCACCAGCAGCAACGTACGCGACGTCGCCGAACTGGTCGGCGACCCCACCAATGCAACCACCTTCAATGCAGAAGACATGAACTGCTCCTCGATGATGCCGGACTACGTCCGGCCGCCCTTCGCCTTTTGTAGAGTCGAGCCATGCTCGACTGCTCCAGATCAGAACCGGTAACTGACCCGCCCGTACCAGTACGCCCCAACGTTGCTCAGCACATCGCCGTTGTCCCAGGTCGTCTCGATACTGGCCACATCAGTGGCGCTGCGCGCGTACTCGGGCACCTTGCGGGTGCGCTTGTCGAACACGTTGTTGATGCCCAGCGCCGCGCTCCAGCCCGCCCCCAGCTCCACGCCACCGGACAGGTTGGTCACCAGCACCGGCGGCTGCTTGTACTCCACGCCGTTGTTCAGGCGCTTGATCGGGCCGTAGTAGGTGAAGTCCAGGTTCGAGCGCCAGCGCCCGTTCTGCCAGCCCAGCCCGGCCACCTGGGTGTAGCTGGGCGTGCGGAAGCGCAGCGCGTACTCGCTGGACCTGGTCAGCAGGTTGATGTTCGGCAGCCCCTGCAGCGCCGCCGGAATGTCGCTGACCTTCTGGATGGTGGTACGGCCGACGTTGGCCGCGTAGCTCCAGCGCAGCTTGCCCCACGTGGTTTCCTGATTCGCCTCCAGCGTCAGCTCGACACCGCGTGTACGCGTGTTGCCCACGTTGGTGAAGTAGCTGGCATAGAACGCATCACCCGGCAGAATGCTGATGCCGGCCGAGCCCAGCAGCGCATCGATGGTGCTCTTCTGCGCCGCACTCAGCACCGTGCCGCTGTTGTCGGTGACGCGCGCCGGATCCTGCGCGTTGTAACCGATCTGGCTTGACTGACCGAGCTGGCCGCGGATGTCGATCTGATAGGCATCCACTGCCAGGTGGAACGCCGGGCTCGGGTCCCAGGTCACGCCCAGGCTGTAGTTGGTGGCTTTCTCGGGCTTCAGCGGCGTGGCACCCAGCGCGATCGCCGCCGGCGAAGACACCTGCGCCACCAGCGTGGTCCCGCACGGGCAGCTGCCAGTGGCCTGGTAGAACTGCGCGCCCAGGCTGGGCGCATGGAAGCCGTTGCTGACCGTGGCGCGCACGCCCAGCGCATCGGTGAAGTCGAAACGCGTGGTCAGGCGGCCGGTGG
>Ga0209762_100252_pt1 | contig 11016 bp, 6 predicted proteins | sample UppTromiDAQMD021_FD_185834 | JGI IMG/M metagenome (GOLD analysis project Ga0209762, IMG submission 185834) | Upper troposphere microbial communities from Maryland, USA - DAQMD-021 (SPAdes) (version 2) | ecosystem: Environmental > Air > Outdoor Air > Unclassified | place: USA: Maryland, Virginia... | reverse complement strand
CCGTCCGGCCATCGCTGCCAGCCGCGCGCCGGGGATCGAGAGCTTCTTCTTCCTGGCCGACCTGCACAGCCTGATCAAGTCGCAGGACCCGCAGCGCACCCAGCGCGCGACCCTGGAGATCGCGGCCAGCTGGCTGGCCTGCGGCCTGGACCCGGAACACGTGTGGTTCTACCGGCAGAGCGACATCCGCGAGACCACCGAGCTGATGTGGTTCCTGACCGCCATCGCCAGCAAGGGCATCCTCAACCGCGCGCACGCCTACAAGGCGGCGGTGGACAAGAACCGCGAGGAAGGCGTGGACGAGGACGCAGGCGTCAGCGCCGGCCTGTTCATGTACCCGGTGCTGATGGCCGCCGATATCCTGATCTTCAAGGCCAATCAGGTACCGGTGGGTCGTGACCAGATCCAGCACATCGAGATGGCGCGCGATTTCGCCCAGCGCTTCAACCACGTGTACGGCAAGGAGTACTTCCCGCTGCCGGACGTGGTGATCGACGAGCAGGTGGCGACGCTGGCGGGCCTGGATGGCCGCAAGATGAGCAAGAGCTACCACAACACCATTCCGCTGTTCGTGCCGCGCGAGGAGCTGAAGAAGCTGGTGTTCTCGATCCTGACCGACTCGCGCGCACCCGGCGAGCCGAAGGACACCGAGGGCTCGGCGCTGTTCCAGATGTACCAGGCCTTCGCCACCCCGGAACAGACCGCCGAATTCGCCAAGGCCTTCGCTGCCGGCATCAGCTGGGGTGATGCCAAGCAGCAGCTGTTCGAGCGCATCGACAGCGAGCTGTCGCCGCTGCGCGAGCGCTACAACGCGCTGATGGCCGAGCCGGAGAAGATCGAAGCGCTGCTCAAGCGCCGTGGCCAGCAGCTGCGCGAGCAGCTGGCAGTACCGCTGCTGGAAGAGCTGCGCCATGCCGTGGGCCTGCGTGACCTGTCCACCGCCGGCGACATCGCCAGCGAGGACGCCGGCGTTGCCCGCGTGGCACCGCCGCTGTTCAAGCAGTACCGCGAAAAGGACGGCCGCTTCTACTTCAAGCTGACCGCCGGTGACGGCACGCTGCTGATCCAGAGCGAAGGCTTCGATTCGCCGCGCGATGCGGGGCAGTTGATTGCCGTGATCAAGCAGGCCGAGCAGGGCGACCAGCTGCAGAGCGAGCTGTTCAAGCTGGAGGCCGAGGTGGACGCCGTGCTGACGGCCTTGGCCGCGCTGCGCGAAGGGACCTGATCGCAGGGTCTGCCTGCCCTTTGTAGAGTCGAGCCATGCTCGACTTTGCTACGCCTCTGTAGAGCCGAGCCCATGCTCGGCTGCTTTGCTACCCAGCCGAGCATAGGCTCGGCTCTACAGGGAAGCACCCCGCCGGCACGACCGCGGCACAGCGCCCATGGCATGATGTCCGCGCGCCTCCGGCGCGATGACATGGAGTCTGCAATGGCTTGGTTGTCGCTGCTGCTGTTCCTGCCCTGGTTCCTGCTGCTGGGCAGCCTGTACTGGCTGTTCCCGCGCCAGCCGCGCACCGCGCGGCGGCGCCTGTTCGATACCACCACCCTGGTGCTGGCCTTCGCCCTGAGCATCGTGTCGATGCTGTGGGGGTACCGCATCGGCGTGGTGCAGCCCGACGCCGGCCCGATCTGGCCACAGGTGCTGGCGGTGCTGTATGCCTATGGCGCGTTCCTGGCAGTGCTGGTGCTGGCATTGCTGTTGCGGCCGCGGTTCGCATTGCGCTGAACCTGGCCCTTGCGCACCCGATGGACCTGCGGTTGGTTGGCCTGCGCTTGCCTTGGTAGAGGCGACTGTTAGTCGACTGCTCTCTGGAAGCCCGCGCTGCGCGCGACAGTCGACTCTACCCGGCCAGCGGCCGGCACTACCCGACCAAAGCCGCATCGAACCCGGGCCGCCTGCGCGCCTACCATGGGGGTCTGTTCCCGATCCTGCCAGGTGCGTGCCGATGACCGCCGACCCCAGCATCCACACCATCGATACCGGCTTCCAGCGTGCGGACTTCGACGCGGCCTATCTGATCGTTGAAAACGGCCGCGCGGCCTTCGTGGACTGCGGCACAGGCCTGTCAGTGCCGGCCATGCTGCAGGCGCTGGCGGACGCCGGCCTGGGTGTGGACGCGGTCGACTGGCTGCTGCTGACCCACGTGCACCTGGACCACGCCGGCGGCGCCGGCCTGCTGATGCAGCAGCTGCCGAACGCAAAGGCGGTGCTGCACCCGCGCGGCGCGCCGCACATGATCGATCCGACCCGGCTGATTGCCGGTGCCACCGCCGTTTATGGTGCCGAGGAGATCGCGCGCAGCTATGGTCGCATCGAGGCGATTCCGAAGCAGCGTGTGGTGGTGGCCGAAGACGGCCACCGCATCGATCTGGCCGGCCGCGAGCTGGTCCTGCTGCACACGCCGGGCCACGCGCTGCACCACTACTGCGTGTGGGATGCGCGCAGCCGCAGCTGGTTCACCGGCGATACCTTCGGCATCTCCTACCGCGAGCTGGACAGTGCGCAGGGCGCTTTCATCTTCCCGACGTCGTCGCCGGTGCAGTTCGACCCAGAGGCGATGAAGGCCTCGATCCAGCGCATGCTGGGCTACGACCCGCAGGCGATGTACCTGACCCACTACGGTCGTGTGGAACAGGTGGAGAAACTGGCCGACGACCTGTTCGAGCAGATCGATGCAATGGCTGCCATCGGCCGCCAGTGCGATGGCCGGCCGGACCGCCACCGCTGCCTGTTGGCCGCACTGCAGGCGCTGTACCTGGAACGTGCACAGCTGCATGGCTGCGCGCTGGACGATGCGGCGGTGACGGCTGTTCTGGCGATGGACATCGAACTCAACGCGCAGGGCCTGGCGTGCTGGCTGGACCGCATCAGCAGGTAGATCCACGCCATGCGTGGAGGACGTGGACCCAGGCTGCGCCGTGATGTCACGACCACGTTACACTCTGGTGACTTCCAAGCTAGCCGTGGTACTGCCGTGAATCCGATGCGCGTGTTGCTGCTGTCGTCCTGCCTGTTTGTCGGGGGCCTGGCCCATGCGGCCAATGACCTGCCCGGCGGCGGCATCGATCCGCAGGCACTGTCGCGCCACGTGCGTGTGCTGGCGTCGGATGAATTCGAGGGCCGCGCGCCGGCGACCGAAGGCGAAGAACGCACGGTGCAGTACCTGATCGAGCAGTTCCGCAGCTATGGCCTGCAGCCGGGTGGCGTGGACGGCAGCTGGGTGCAGCCGGTGCCGCTGGTGCGCGCGCAGGTGGACGGACCGGCCAAGGCCAGCCTGTCGCTGAAGCGTCGCAAGCGTGCGCTGGCCAACGGCGTGGACGTGACCCTGCAGAGCCTGCAGCCGCGCGAGCGCGTGCAGATCAAGGATGCCCCGCTGGTGTTCGTCGGCTACGGCATCGACGCGCCGGAACGCCAGTGGAACGACTACAAGGACGTGGACCTGCACGGCAAGATCGCTGTCGTGCTGATCAACGACGCCGATTTCGAGGCTGATGCGCCGGGTGCGTTCGACGGCAAGGCGGTGACCTACTACGGCCGCTGGACCTACAAGTTCGAGGAAGCTGCGCGCCGTGGCGCCGAGGGCGTGCTGATCGTGCACGAGACCGCGCCGGCCGCGTATGGCTGGGCCACCGTGAAGAGCTCGGGTACCTCGCCGCTGTTTGACATCGAACGCGGCCAGGCCGAGGCGATGGCGCAGCACACGCCGCTGCGTGGCTGGATGCAGCGCGAGCTGGCCGAGGCGATCTTCGCCGACGCCGGCCTCGACTTCGATGCCGAGAAGCGCAAGGCGATGCGTGCAGACTTCCGCCCGGTGGCACTGGACAACGCGAAGCTGAGCGTGGATTTCGCGCTCAAGCGCGAGCAGGTGGTGACCCGCAACGTGGTGGCCAAGCTGCCCGGCGGTGAACACGCCGACGAGGCCGTGATCTTCTCCGCGCACTGGGATGCCTTCGGTATCGGCCAGGCCGACGCCAAGGGCGACCGCATCCGCCGTGGTGCGATCGACAACGCCACCGGCGTGGCCACGGTGCTGGAACTGGGCCGCGTGTTCGCCGCCGGCCCGCAGCCGCAGCGCACACTGTACTTCGTGGCACTGACCGCCGAAGAAAAGGGCCTGCTGGGCGCCAGCTACTACGCCGCGCATCCGCTGGCGCCGCTGGACAAGACCGCCGCGGTGCTGAACATCGAGATGTTCAGCCCGGATGGCCCGACCCGCGACATCGCTTCGTGGGGCAAGGGCCGGGTGTCGCTGGAGGGCGATCTGGAGCGCGTGGCCAAGGCCCGCGGCCGCAGCTACAGCCCGGACCCGAACCTGGAGGCCGGCTTCTTCTACCGTGCCGACCACTTCGCCTTCGCCCGCCTGGGCGTACCGGCGATCACCATCGGCCCAGGCCTGGACAAGCTTGACGGTGGAGTTGAAGCCGGCCGCGCGCTGCGCGAGAAGTACTTCGCCGACTGCTACCACCAGGCCTGCGATGCGTGGACCCCGAGCTGGGACCCGAGCGGCCACGCGGCCGACACCCTGCTGGTCTACGACCTGGGCGCCGAGCTGGCCAACAGCCGCCGCTGGCCGACGTGGGAAAAGGAATCGGAGTTCCGCGGCGCGCGCGACAAGAGCGAAGCGGCCCGCCGCTGAGGATCGGGACCGGCGGGGTGTCATGTCATTCCGCCGGTAGAGTCGACTGCTAGTCGACTATCGCGCGCAGCGTGGGTTTTCCGGTGGCGACAGAGAGAGCAGTCGACTAACAGTCGACTCTACCGATTGCCGATTGCCGATTGCCGATTGCCGATTGCCGGCCGGCACTACCTGCGCCGGCGCAACAGCTTCCACGCGCCCCAGCCACTGGCGACGAGCGCTGCCAGATAGCACGCCACCATCGTACGCAGGCCAACCGGTGATCCTGCATTGATGCCGCGATGCAGGCGCAGTTGCAGCGAGCTGTGGCCGCTGCCCAGGTCCACCGCCAGCTGCAGCGCCAGCGCGCCGCAGAACACCAGCAGGGCGACCCCGAAGCCGATGCGCGGCCACGCGGCCTGTGCGTTGGGACGACGCAGCAGCCAGGCCAGTGCCGTGGCTGCGGCCAGCGTCGCCGCCATCCACATCAGTGGCGTGGCGGGAGACGCAGCGGCCACCGGCAGTGCACCGGTGGCCGCGATCAGGGCAACGCGCCTACTTGCGGGTGCCGTCGAGCCAGTTCGGGCCCTTGTTGGTGAGGAAGAACACATAGACCACCAACGATACCGCGATCGTGGCGGTCACGTAGATGGCGAACCAGTCGACGTGGCCGGTCTTCAGCGCGCCCTGGTACAGCAGCGGGGCGGTGCCGCCGAACAGCGAGTTGGCCAGCGCATAGCCCAGGCCCACGCCCAGTGCACGCACGTGGGTGGGGAACAGCTCGGCCTTCACCACCGCGTTGATGGAGGTGTAGCCGGTGAGGATGACGAACGCCATGGCCAGGGTAAGGAAGGCCAGGGTGGCGTCATGCTGGTGCGGCAGCTGGGTGATCAGGTACCAGCTGTACAGCACGCCACCGACGCCGAAGAACACCAGCAGGGTCTTGCGGCCGATGATGTCCGACAGCCAGCCGCCGACCGGCTGCAGCACCATCAGGAAGGCCAGCACGCCCAGGTTGATCAGGGTGCCGGTCATCGGGTCGTTGCCGGCGAAGGCGCTCTGGATCATCTTCGGGCCGTTCACCGAGTAGGTGTAGAAGGCCACGGTGCCACCGGCGGTGATCAGGAAGCACAGCAGCAGCGGACGCCACTGGTGCACGAACAGTTCGTACATCGAACCGGACTTCTGTGCCTTGCCCTCGCGCGCGGCCTCGATGGACGACTCCGACAGCGACTCGTCCATGCCCCGGCGCAGCCAGAACACCACCACCGCGGCGATGCCGCCGATACCGAAGGCGATCCGCCAGCCCCATTCGGAGATTTCCGGCTTGCCCCAGAAGGTCAGCATCAGCAGCAGGGTCAGCTGGGCCAGCACATGGCCGCCGACCAGGGTGACGTAGTGGAAGGAGGACAGGAAGCCGCGGCGGCCGGGAATGGCGGCCTCGGACATGTAGGTGGCGCTGGCACCGTACTCGCCACCGGTGGCGAAGCCCTGCAGCAGACGCGCGAACAGCAGGATCACTGCAGCCCAGATGCCGATGCTGGCGGCGGTGGGGGTGATGGCGATGAGGAACGAGCACAGCGCCATCAACGTGACCGAGACGGTCAGCGCCAGGCGGCGGCCGTGGCGGTCGGCGAAGCGGCCGAAGAACCAGGCGCCGATCGGGCGCATCAGGAACGTTGCGGCGAAGATCGCCCATACGTACATGGTGGAGTTCTTGTCGTCCGGCGAGAAGAACTGCGATTCGAAGTACACGGCGAACACCGAGTACACGTAGACGTCATACCACTCCACCAGGTTGCCGGCGGAGCCTTTGAGGGTGTTGGAGATCGACCGCCGCAGGGCGGCGCGGTCGTTCGCGGGTACGGCAGGTTGGGACGTGGTGCTCATCTGGGTGGGAATCCTCGATGCGGCGCGTCCGTGCGCAGGGAAAACGGCGCCCGGCCTTGGGGCGGCGCGGCCGGGCAGCCCTCTTGGTACTGCATCAGCCGTCAACACGGGGTAGCAGACCAGAGCAGGGTGCATGGATGGATGACAGCGTGCCACCGTATGGGGTCACGGACCATACTCAAAACGTCCTAGAATCCGCCTTCCCCCGGCTCCCTGGTGTGTCATGTCGGCTCCCCCTTCTTCGTCTGCGGCTGCCCCCCGGGGCGGCCTTGTCGCGCTGGCATTGCTGCTGGTCTACGTGGTCTGGGGCTCGACCTACCTGGGCATCGCCAAGGCCCTGCACGGCGGCGCACTGCCGCTGACGATGGTCTCCGGCAGCCGCTTCATCATTGCCGGCGGGGTGATGTTCGCGGCGCTGCGCCTGTTCTGGAAGCTGCCGAACCCGACCCTTCGGCAGTGGCGCAACCTGGTGGTGATGGGCGTGACCATGCTGGTGCTGGGCAACGGCATGGTGGTGCTGGCCGAGCGTGAGGTGTCCTCGGGCCTGGCCGCGACTGCGGTGGCTTCGGTACCGCTGTGGATGGCGCTGTTCTCGGCCCTGCGCGGGCAGCATGCCAGCAAGGGCGAATGGCTGGGCATCGCCGTTGGCTTCGTCGGCGTGGTCTGGCTCAACGCCGGCAGCAGCCTGACCGCATCGCCCACCGGGCTGGTGCTGCTGCTGATCGCGCCGGTCGGCTGGGCGTTCGGCTCGGTGTGGGCACGCGGGCAGGACCTGCCGGGGCCGTTCATGACGGCCGCCGGGCAGATGATCTGCGGTGGCGTGCTGCTGGTGCTGATCGGCCTGGTCGTCGGCGAGCGCCCCACCACCCTGCCCGACAGCGGTGGCCTGCTGGCGATGGCCTACCTGTGCGTGTTCGGTTCGATCGTGGCGTTCACCGCTTACGTCTGGCTGCTGCAGAACGTGCGCCCGGCGCTGGCCGGCAGCTATGCGTACGTCAATCCGGTGATCGCGGTGCTGCTGGGCGCACTGCTCAACGGTGAACGATTCGGCTGGCGCGACCTGCTGGCGATGGTGGTGATTCTTCTGGGTGTGGTGGTACTGACAATGGCAAGGACGCGAAAGAGATGAGCATGGATGAGAAAGAACAACGCCGGGGCCTGTTGATCACTGCCTCCACCTTCGTGCTGTGGGGGCTGGTGCCGGTGTACTGGCATCTGCTCAACGAAGTGCCCTCGTTCCAGATCATCGCCCATCGCATCATCTGGAGCGCCGTGCTGGTGCTGGCCTGGCTGCTGATCGCCTCGCGGCTGGGCTGGTGGAAGAAGATCGCCGCGCAGCCGCGCGCGCTGCCGATCCTGGCGGTATCGAGCCTGACCATCGCCTTCAACTGGGGCCTGTACATCTGGGCGATCAACGCAGGGCATGTGATCGAAACCAGCCTGGGCTACTTCATCAACCCGCTGGTGAACGTTCTGCTGGGCGTGCTGGTGCTGAAGGAGCGCCTGCGCCGCGTGCAGTGGCTGGCGGTAGCCATTGCAGCGGTGGGCGTGGCCTGGCTGACCCTCGATGCGGGCACGCCGCCGTGGATCGCGCTGGGCCTGGCGTGCTCGTTCGGCTTGTACGGCCTGCTGCGAAAGCTGGTGTCGGTTGATCCGGTGGCCGGGCTGGGCGTGGAAAGCCTGTATCTGTTCCTGCCCGCGCTGGGCTTCGCGCTGTGGTCGGAAAACGGCCATGGCGGTGGCTTCTTCGGTGGCTGGGGCTGGGCCAACGATCTGATGCTGATCTTCGGCGGGGTGATCACGGCGGTGCCGCTGATCGGCTTCGCCTACGGGGTCAAGCGCATCCCGCTGTCGCTGGTCGGCATCCTGCAGTACATCGCACCGAGCCTGCAGCTGCTGCTGGGCGTGTTCTTCTTCCATGAAGCGTTCGACACGGCCAAGGCGATCGGTTTTGCCGCGATCTGGGCCGGCCTGGTGCTGTTCGTCGGTGACAACATCCGCACGATGCGCGCTGCAAGGCGCTGACTGGGCCTGCGTCGGATGGGACGGGGTCAGAGCCCTTCGCAGGGCGAAGGGATCCGACCCCCGCTTCCTCAAAAAAGAACGGCGCCCCGAGGGGCGCCGTTCTGCTTCCGTCCACCGCCAGGAGAGAGATGGCGGTGGCGGGAACGCGGTTGCAGCCTTAGAAGCGCTGCTGGTACTTCATGTACATGAAACGACCGATGTCGAAGCCACCGTAGTAGGTGAAGCTGCTGTTCGGCTGGCTGTACATGATCGGACCCTGGTGGTCGAACACGTTGTTCACGCCCAGCGACACAGTGCCGTCCCACGGCAGGCTGTAACGCACCTGCAGGTCGTGGAAGGTGTTGGAGCCCACCTTGCGGCTTGGCTGCGCATCGGTATACGGCGAGACGAAGCCGGCCATGTTGCAGTCCGGGCCACCGCCCAGGTCATACGAGCAGGCTTCCTTCATGCCCGAGTAGTAGCGGGCGGTCCAGCCGATGCCCAGATCGCCGTACTGCCAATCCAGGTTGAAGGTCGAACGCACGCGGAAGTTGCCCTGCCAGCCGGTCTTCTGCTCCACCGGCGTGGTGGCGGCGCTGTCGTTGCGCTGCTCCAGGTAGTCGGTGTAGGTGGTGTTCCAGTTGATGGCGAACTTGCCATACGCGGTTTCCGGCAGGCGGTAACGCACACCGATGTCATAGCCGGCGGTTTCGCGATAGCCCGCGTTGACCAGCGAACGATCCAGCGCCGAGACCTGGCCACGCGTGGCCGCAGCGGTGGAACGGGTGAAGCGACCGCAGGCCGAATCCACACCCTGCACGTAGCACTGGTTGAGGATATCGGTGGCCGACTCGCCGACGATGGCGTTGTTGATGCGGATCTTCCACCAGTCCAGGCTGACGTCCAGGCCCTGCACGAATTCCGGGCTGTAGACCAGGCCGACGGTCCAGGTCTTGGCGGTTTCCGGCTTCAGTTCCGGGTTGGAACCCGAGTTGAAATCGGAGGTGGCCTGCTGGCCCGGGCGGTTGGCAAGGTTGCCGTCCGCACCGGTCTGCTGACGGAAGTTGGCGGGCACATTCAGCGCCTTGCAGCGTGCTGCCACGGTCGGGCTGCTGGCGGCGATGCCGAACTTCGTATCACATGGATCGGTGAACGAATCGCGGCTGGACACTGCGCCGCCGTACAGATCGTCCACGGTGGGTGCACGGAAGCCGGTACCGTAGGTCGCGCGCACCAGCAGGCTGTCGATCGGTTTCCACTTCAGGCCGAACTTGCTGTTGGTGGTCGAACCGAAGGTGTTGTAGTCGGTGTAACGACCGGCCAGGTCCAGCGACAGTTCACGCGCGAACGGCAGGTCGGCCAGCAGCGGCACCTGCATTTCAAGGTAGACCTCGTTGAGCGAGTAATCGCCACGGGTCGGCTGGCCGGTGGTGCCGGCGATCTGGCCCTTCTGCACCATCAGGTCCGGGGTATAGCTGGCTTCTTCGGTGCGGTGCTCGAAGCCCATCGCACCCATGATGTCACCGGCCGGCAGAGTGAACAGCGAGCCGGAGATGTTGGCGCTGGCCACCTTGGTGGTGCTCTTCATCTTGTCGACGAAGCGGGTGAACAGGTAGTCCTGTACGTCCTGGTTGCTCAGCGAGCCCGGGCCCGCATAGCCCATGGGGGCGGCCGGGTTCCACGGCACGCAGCCGGCGATCACTGCACCCGGGGTGCCGCAGCGTGCCACGGTGCCATCCATGAAGGACGGGCCGACCGCCAGGTCGACGTGCGGCTGGTACATGCTGCCGGTACCGATGCGTTCGCCTTCGTTGCGGTTGTACATGTAGCTGACGTTCCAGTCCCAGTAACGCGAACCGGTTTCGAAGCTGCCTTCCAGGCCGATGCTGGCGCGCTTGGTGTCCAGGTTGTTCTCGGTGCCGCGCGGCAGTTCTTCAGTGCGGTGCGAGAACAGGACGTCCTGGCCCCACTTGTTGAAGGTGCTGTCCTTGGACAGGGCGGCACGGGTGCCATTGCGGGCCTGTGCGGCCGATACCGAGTACGGGTAGCCGGCCAGGTGCTTGGTGGACTCGCGCTTGCTGTACAGCGCGTCGGCCACGATGCGCAGGTTGTCGGTGATCGAGAAACCACCGTTGGCGAACACCGAGGTGCGCTCCAGACCGCTCAGCAGGCTCATGTTGGTCTTGGCGTTGGCACCATCCGCCGGGTCCGGGGTGTGGAAGTTGCCGGCCTGGCTCGGATCACCGCCCGGGCCCACGGTCAGCGGCTTGCCGCCGACGGTGACGGTGCCCCATTGGGTGGTCGGGCTCAGGGCGTCGACGTCATCGGCGTGGCGCGGGCCACCCGGGTAGCGGCTGAACTCGCGCTCGCTGCCGAGGATCTCGTCTTCCTTGGTGCGCTCGGCGCCGACGCTGAACCAGCCGCGGTCGAAGGTCTTGCCGAAGGTGGCGCTGTAGGAGCGCTTCTGGCCGTCGCCTTCACCGTACTGGCCGACGTAGACGCTGGC
>Ga0209762_100244_pt1 | contig 11794 bp, 11 predicted proteins | sample UppTromiDAQMD021_FD_185834 | JGI IMG/M metagenome (GOLD analysis project Ga0209762, IMG submission 185834) | Upper troposphere microbial communities from Maryland, USA - DAQMD-021 (SPAdes) (version 2) | ecosystem: Environmental > Air > Outdoor Air > Unclassified | place: USA: Maryland, Virginia... | reverse complement strand
CGGTGCCCTGCAGTTCCTGGAACAGCAGGCCGAGCGTTACCTGGGCCGGCTGAACCTGATCGTGGCGCCGTGCGTCAGCCCGTGGGGCTACGAGCGCATCCAGCGCTGGAACCCGGATGCCATCGACCCCAACCGCAGCTTCCGTGACGGCGGCCAGATCGAGGAAGCGGCCGCGCTGATGGCCTGGGTGGCCGAGCGCAAGCCGAACCTGCTGGTGCACCTGGACCTGCACGAGACCACCGACAGCGATCTGCACGAGTTCGATCCGGCGCGCTGTGCCCGCGACGGCAAGCCGTTCGAGCGCGACACCATTCCGGACGGCTTCTACGTGATCGGCAACAGCGAAGATCCGCAGGCCGAGTTCCAGAAGGCATTGATCACCGCCGTGGCCCCGGTCACCCATATCGCCCCGGCCGACGCCGAGGGCAACCTGGTCGGCCTGCCGCTGCAGTCGCCGGGCGTGGTCTGGGGTGAGTCGCGTTCGATCGGTGCCTGCGCCGGCTTCACCGACGCGCGCTTTGCCACCACCACCGAAGTCTACCCGGACAGCCCGCGCACCAACCCGCAGGAATGCAACGACGCCCAGGTGGCGGCGGTGTGCGCGGGCCTGGATTTCGCCCTGGCTGCGCAGTAACGCGCCACGTTGCGGGCAGCGACCGGCATCAGCCGGCGCTGCCTTGCTGGCGAGGGGCCCACCGCCGGCGAAGCCGACGCGCGGCAACCGGCGAACACATCCAGATCGCGCTGGTAGACCGTGCTATTGACCCCGAACAGGCCCAGCAGCGAGTGGAAGACGTTGTCGTGGCTGTGCGCGCGGTGCAGGGCATTCTCGCGCAGGCAGGTCAGGTCCACGCCCGCGTTGCGGCTGAATTCCGGTGGGAACCACATCACCATCGGTACCTGGGTCTGCTCGCGCGGTGCGATGAAGTAGGGCGTGCCGTGAAGGTACATGCCGCGTTCGCCGAGCGACTCACCATGGTCGGAGACATAGATCAGCGCAACGTCGCGGTGGTCCGAATAGCCCTGCAGCAGGTCGATGGTCTCCGCCAGCACCTGGTCGGTATGCACCAGGGTGTTGTCATAGGTGTTGACCAGTGCCTCGTTGCTGCAGTGCTGGATCTGGTTGCTGTCGCAGGTCGGGCTGAAGGCCCGCGACGCTGCGGGATACCGTTCAAAGTAGGTCGGCCCATGGCTGCCGAGTTGATGCAGCACGACCAGGGCATCGCCGTGGATCGCGTCGATGCGTGCGCCGAGCTGATGCAGCAGCACGTCGTCGTAGCAGGTGCCGTCGCCGTTGACGCACCGGCCGGCCACCTTGAGTGCGGGCATGTCCTCGGTCGGCACGCGTTCGCACACGCCCTTGCAACCGCCGTTGTTGTTGTTGCGCCAGAGCACGCGGATGCCGGTGCGCTGCAGGATGTCGAGCACGTTCTCCTCGGTCGCGGCGCGGACATCGTCGTACTGGCGGCGGGTCATCTGCGAGAACATGCACGGCACCGAGATCGCCGTTGCGGTTCCGCATGAGGAAACATCACTGAAGCTGATGACGCCTTCCTTGCGCGAGAGCCGGGGATTGGTCACGCGTGGGTAGCCGTTGAGCTGGAAGTTCTGTGATCGCGCGGTCTCGCCGACGACCATGACTACCAGCTTCGGGCGCGGCCCCGGTACGCGCCGTGCGTCCATGCCGATCGGGCGCAAGGGTTGCTGGCGGGTGCTGTAGAGACCTTTCAGATAACCGTGGGTATGGCGCACGATGTTCATCGGCAGCACCTGGTCACGGATATAACGATTGTTTCGCAGCAGCGAGGAGTAGTCCTTGTAGAACGCGAAGCCGACTGCCAGCAGTACCAGCAATGACGCCAGAACGCTGGCCGGCCACACCAGCAGCGAACGTATCGAACCGGCCCCGCTGGTGGTGCGCACCAGGGCCAGCCCGGCAGCAGGCAGCACGCCCAGCGCCAGCAGGGTCAACAGCAGTGGCAGCGAGAGATAGGCGTTCAGCTCGGCCTGGTTGGTCTCGAACACGTTCTGCACCATGCTGCGATCGATCAGCACGTTGTAGTGCAGCATGAAATAGCTGCAGGCGGCGCTGACGACAACGAGCAGCACCAGCAGCGGCCTGCGCAGGAACGGCAGTGCCAGCAGTGGCGTCAGCATCAGGTTGAACAGGCAGAACAGCACCACCGGCAAGCTGGCCAGGAACAGCACGCTGCGCAGGCTGTTGAGGTCGATCAGCCCCCACAGCGTCTTCCAGAGGGCGATGTTTCCAATCGTGGTGAAGAACAGTGCGGCGGCCCAGACCAGAACGATCGGATGGGGCCGTGGAAAACGGAGGCATTGACGCACGAGCAGGTTCCGCAGAACGGGAGTGCGCGCAGTATCGAAACCGCTTTATCAGGAAGTTGTCAGGATTGGCGGCTCACCCCAGCAGGATCACGCCCCACACAGCGCCGACCATCAACAACGCGGTGGTCTGCGCGGCACTGCCCATGTCCTTGGCATTCTTGGACAGCGGATGCTGCTCCAGAGAGATGCGATCAACCACCGCCTCGATCGCCGAGTTGAGCAGTTCCACCAGCAGGCTGATGAAACAGACCGCCAGCACTATCGCGCGCTCGACCGCGCTGATGTCCAGCACGAATGCTGCAATGATCAACAGCGCGTGCAGAAGCAGCAGCTGACGAAAGGCTGCCTCGCCGCGGAAGGTGGCGATGAAACCATCGCGCGAATGGATGAGGGTGTGGAAGATGCGGCTCAGGCCGGTCTTGCCGTGCGGGTACTTGCCGCTGTCCTTGGGGTGTTGCATGCGGGTTCCGCCGTGAAGTGAGCCATCCCAGCATGTGCACGCGCGCGTCAGGAAACCGTCAGAGGGGCCACTCCAGGCTGAACCGGCATCCCTGCTGCGAGGAATGCACCGTCATCCTCCAGCCCAGATGCTCGACGATGCGCTGCACGATCGACAGCCCTAGTCCCTCGCCACTGTGCGGGTTGCCGGGCAGGAAACGCTCGAACTGCTGTGGGTCGATACTGGAGGGCAGGCCGGGGCCCGTGTCGGCGACGATGAGTGCGGAGTCGTGGAGGGTGATCCGCACTTCGCCGCATTCGGTGTACTGGCAGGCGTTGCGCAGCAGGTTCCAGATCACGCTGTGCGCCAGATTCGCGTTGGTGTCCAGCACGGTGTCATGCAGGGCATCAAACGCAACGATCACCGGCTTGCCGGAAAGCCAGGGCTCGCAGCGCTCCATGCAGGATTCGATCAGCGGACGCAGGGCCACCTGGTTGCGCGGCACGGTACTGGGGGCGCGCGAGAGCAGCAGCAGGCAGGTCAGCTGGCGCTGCATCTCCTGGGTGGTGCGCAGGATGCGCTCGGCACTGGGAACCAGGTGGCTGTCGGCCGGAAGCTGGCAGGCGAGCGTCTCTGCGGCGCCTCCGATGATGGCCAGCGGCGTGCGCAGCTCGTGGCTGGCATCGCCACTGAAGCACTGCTCGCGATGCAGGAACCGTTCGAGCTCGTCGCTGTGCCGGGCGAAGGCGCGGGCGAGTACACCAATCTCGTCGCGCGCGTCCTGATAGGGAAAGGGCTTCTGGCCGTCCTGCACCGCGTCCGCCAAGCGCGTGATGGGCGCGATGACGTGCGTCGCCACCTTGCGACCGATCAGGAAGGCGCCCAGCACGCAGATCGAGATGACCAGCGCCGCAAAGGCATTGATCAGGTGTTCCAGGTAGCCATAGGGGGCAGCGTCCTGCAGCAGGTAATAACGTTGGCCGCCACTGTCGAACACACGCAGGTGCCACTCGTTGGGTGCTGCTTCGCCGTGGTAGCCCGGACCGTACTGGCGCAGGACCATCGGCACGCTATGGCTGTCGTACAACTGGCTACCCGAGGGCAGGGCGGGGTGTTCGCCACGGGCCAGTGCTCCCTGCAGCTTCTGCACGGCACTATCCTGGGTCCGCGCGATGACGGCGGCCCTGACCTGGTCGTAGTCGACCTGTTCGGCCAGGACGATGAAACCCATTGCACCGGCCATCAACAGCACGAACGAGATCGTGATGCGGGTGCGCAGGCTCAGCCGGCGGTAGAGGGAAGCAGGGCTCACGCCAGCATGCGCCAGCCGACGCTGTGCACCGTGGTGATCAGCGCGGTGTCAAAGCTCCGGTCCACCTGCAGGCGCAGCTCATGGATGTGTGTTCGCAGCGCGCCGCTGTCCGGTGGCTCGTCGCCCCAGACCAGGTACTGCATCTCCTGCTTGCGCACCACCGCGGGAGCCGCACGCACCAGGCACATCAGCAGCTTGTGCGACGTGGGCGTCAGCGTAATGCAGCGGCCTTGCCGCCAGGCCTGTGGCGAGCGCGTGTCCACCTGCAGATCCTTCCACGCCAGCACGCTCTGGACCTGGCGACCCTGCGCCCGTCGCACCAGGGCCTTGATCCGCGCATCCAGTTCCGTCAGCGAGAACGGTTTGACCAGGTAGTCGTCCGCACCCAACGCAAGGCCCTGAACCCGGTCTTCGACTGGATCGCGCGCGGTCAGCATCAGGATCGGTACCGGGTTCTGGAACTCCTGGCGCAGCTTCTGGCACAGCGTCATGCCATCCAGGCGCGGCAGCATCAGGTCCAGCAGGATGGCGTCGTAGTCGTGCTGCGTGGCCCGGCGCAGGCCGCTGGCACCGTCGCGGGCGTCGTCCAGCACGTAGCCGAGAGGCTCGAAGAAGGCGTACAGGTTGGCTACGAGCTCGGGGTTGTCTTCGATGATCAGCAGGCGGGTCATGGCGTGCGTCCTTGCGCGTGGCCGAACTGTGCCCGATCCCTCACTGATTGCCAATGCGCAGGCTGAATGGATCGCGGCCTGGGTTCGGCCCCGTCAAACGACGTTCAATCGGCCGGGCTGCGTGAATCGCGGACCGAGTAGATCACCGAGAAGATCTTCCAGCCCTGCTCGGTCCGGATCAGCTGCCACATTTCCTTGCCCCAGTTGGTCTTCACCCCATCGTCGTGGAAGCTGTAGTCGAACGACACCGAGGCCACGTCGCCGTCTGTCTCGATCTTCGTGTTGGAGAACTTCTCCTCCTTCGGCTTCGGCGAGGCCACCGCTCCATCGATCAGCGCGATGAAGTTGTTGGTGGGAATCTGCCGAGCCTTGATCGCATCGGGCTTCGCCTTGCGGATGTCCTGCAGGCGCGCGTCCTCGGAGACGAACTGCCAGCCGACATCTTCCGGTTTTTCCGAAAAGAACAGGCCCATGTAGGTCGGCTTGTCCTTGTTGATCAGCGAGGTGCGGAACGATTCGACCACCTGTTCGATCGCTTTTACATCCGCCGCTGATGGGTGCTGGGTTGCGTGGGCCGGCTGGCCTGCGACGAGGAAGGCAGCGAGAAGCGCGCCTTGGAATCCGATGGTTCGCATCATTGACGTGGGTCGCAGCAGGGTAGGAGCGCCGCCGGGGCCACGGCTACAGGGCCCCGGCGCGCTCCACATTCAACGATGCAGCGCGTCAACAATCAAGCCGGTTGCGATCTCCACCAACAGGTACTCGTTGTCGGACTGGCGCACCCAACGCCGGTCGCGGCCCGGCTCACGCAGGTGATAGCGCGCATAGTCGTCCACCCAGTATCGGCGATCCACTTCGGACCACGGCAGGCGCTCACCGCGTCGCCAGGCCTTCTTCTGCCAGCCCGGCGGCGGCGCATCACGGTTGTGGGGGCCGCCGGCATGCGGCGGCGGGCCGTTGCCGCGGGCGTGGTGCGGCGGATCCGCGAAGGCGGGAGCTGCGGCGAGTGCTGCGGCCGTACTCACGGCAAGGGCAAGCAGACGTATGGATGTCATCGGGATGTCTCCGTCATGGCCGCGGTATGCGGCGCTGTGAACGCGAATGTAGGGCAGGCCATGTGAATGAATACGGGTGTCGGCATGCCGTTCATGAACAGATCGGGTTGCGCCTGCTGCTGCGAAGATGATCTCAGCGTATCGCACCATCGGCTGTGTCGCCCGCAGCCCAACCGCCGCCCAGTGACAGGAACAGTTCCATCTGACGGTCGACCCGCTCCGCGCGCGAGGTGGCCAACGCGGACTCCGCATCTGCCAGCGCGGCCTGGGCCGAAAGCACGTCGAGAAAATCGATCCTGCCGAAACGGTAGAGTTGCTGTGCCTGCCCGGCGGCCCGCGCTGCGTCCATCCGCGCCTGCGCCAGGCTGCGCTCGCGTTCAAGCTCCTGCGTGCAGGCAGAAAGCGCGGTCTCGGTCTGGCGCAGTGCCCGCAGCACGATGCCGTCAAACGAAGCGAGAGCAGTATCTGCATTGGCACCAGCCGCTGCGATGCGGGCCTTGGCTGCGCGGCGGTTGGGCCAGTGCCATGACAGCACGGGGCCGATGCTCGCACCGAAGCTGTCGGCTGACAGCAGATGCGCCGGTGTGCCAGCCACGCCCGAGGAGGCGCCCAGAGTGATCTGCGGATAGAGCCCCGCCGTCTCGACACCGATCATTGCAGTCGCGGCGGCCAGGCTGCGTTCGGCTGCGCGTACGTCAGGGCGCCGCTGGAGCAGCTGCCAGCCGTCACCGACCGGCAATGCTTGCTCCAGCTCAGGGGGCTGTGGGCACCCTTCTGCTTCCTTGGGATAGTCCGCCGGGAGCCTGCCCATTAGTGCGGCCAGTTCGAGCAGTGAGGCCTGCTGTTCCGCCAGCAGGTGCGGTATCCCCGCCGCGCTGCGGTTGACGGCGGCACCGGCACGGCTGACATCGAAGTCCGTTCCGCGCCCGCCTGCAGCCAGGCGTCGGGTTGCCTCCAGCGTGGCGCGCTGTATCGCCAGCACTTGCCGGGTTGCGGCGAGCGTGTGATTGCGGGTGCACACCTGGAGATAGGCACGGGTGACGGCAGCAGCGACGACCACGCGGACCTGGTCGCGTGCCGCAGCAACCGCCTCCGCGTTCGCGTTGGCGGCTTCGATGCCGCGGCGGATGCCGCCTGCGAGGTCCAGCGGATAGGAGAGGTGAAGACCCAGCGCATAGGACTGCGGCGCGGCCGACGCCTGGGTGTAACCACCGGCATGGGCGAGCGTGCCCGATGCATCCACGTCGGCCTGCACGGCACCGCGCGCACGGTACTCCAGCACGGTAGCGCTGGCGCGCCGAAGGTTGGCATCGGCGGCGCGCAGGTCGGTATTGGCCGCCAGTGCTTCGCGTACGTAGGCGTCAAGCTGGGGGTCGCCATACAGTTGCCACCACCGATCCGGTGGCACGTCGTGACTGAACGATGCGTCCTGGCCTGAGACGAACGCCCGGGCCGCCCGGGGGGAGGCTGCGACGGCATTCGCAGGCAGGTGATAATCAGGGCCGGATACGCAGGCCGTCATCGGCAGCAGCAGGGCAAGCAGCCCACCACGTACGGTTCGCACGCTCACTTGCAGGCTCCTTGGGCCGAGGGCGTGATGGTCACGTTCGCAGTGCGACCCACGATCAGACGCGTATCCGCCGGCGCATCATCGATGTGGATGCGGACCGGGATGCGCTGTGCAAGCCTCACCCAGGTGTAGGTCGGCGCCACGGCCGGCAGCAGGTTGTGCGTGCTCGAGCGCTGATCGTCGGCAATGCCGGCGGCGATGGTGTCCACGTGTCCGCGGACATCGCGGGCGTCGCCCATCAGCCGGGCCACGGCGGCATCACCCTCGGTGATGCAGCCCAGTTTGGTTTCCTCGAAGTAGCCTTCGATACGCAGGCTGCCGGTATCGATCAGCGCCAGCGCCTGCGCACCGGGTTGCAGGTAGTCGCCCGCGTGCAGGTCCAGATTGGTGACGATGCCATCGGTAGTCGCGCGCACCTCGGTACGTCGCACGTTGAGCTGGGCTACGCGCTGTTCGGCTCGTGCCTGGGCAAGGGCGGCCAGCTCGGTATCGACCTTGGCGGCGTTGCGTTCGCGTGTTTCCGAGGCGACCAGGTTGCCAAGTGCGTTGTCGCGCGTCGATTCGCGGCGGGCCAGCGCCAGCGTCGCTCGTGCACTGCTGACCGCTGCGTCGGCCTTCTCAAGCGCGGCAGCGAAGCGCGGTTGATCCAGCACCAGCAGCAGCTGTCCGGCGCTGACCCGCTGGTTGTCGTGCACCAGCACCTGGGTGACCAGGCCTCCCATGTCCGACGCGACGCGCACCACATCGGCGCGCACCCGTCCATCACGCGTCCACGGGCGTGTTTCGTAACGATTCCAGAGGGACAGTGCAGCGACGACAGCAATCGCGAATACAACCAGCGTTGCGCTCCAGCGCCCGATGACAGCAAGCGTGTGTTTCATTTCATTTCTCGAACAGAGGCGCAAGCCGGATCATCAGCTCCGCCAGGATCACGAACAGGGAAAGGCCTACCAGCGGCCGTGCGGCGAACCAGCGGTACAGACCGAGGCTGGCGAGCAGACGTGAGGTCAGCATCGACAGCGCCAGCGCGGCGGCGGCCACGGCGAGCAGGCCGGGAATGAGCACGCCATCAATGGAAAGATCAGAAAACATGAGGTCGGTGCCGATGGGTGAGCGGGGGTGCCAGCAGGTCGCGGCGCAACCCGCAGAGCAGGTGCGACAGATGCTCCCGATCCGCGCTGCTGGCCACCGCTGCTTCTCGCATGCGGTCGAGCAGTTCCAGGAGATGGGCGTCGACACGGCGTGGCGCGTGGGCGCGGATCCTGAAATGTGCTGCGACGCGTTCGATCAGCGTCGCCTGAAGCGCTTGCATGCGCGGATCCTGCAGGCGCGTGTCCAGTGAGCGGAGTTGGCTGGATGCACGTGCCGCACGGACGTCCGCAAACAACGCTCGCAGGTCGTGTGCTGCGCTGGAACAGCCCTGCAACCTGGGAGCGAGCAGCCCGATTCGATCCAGCATGCGGCTGAGCCAGGCGCGGGTCATATCATCTTGTCCGGCGGCGTGTCGTGCGATGTCCCGACGGATCGAACGCTCCAGCCGTGCGCGGTTGCGGCCCGCATCGGCGGTCTGGAACAGCTGCATGCTGCACAGTGCCATTGCCGTACCGACGAACAACGCAACGCTGTTGTTGAGTGCGCCGACGATGTTGACCGTATTGGTCGCACCCAGGCCTGCGATGAGCGGGAAGGTCAATACCACGCCCAGGGCGGCCATGATGAAGGGCGGCCGGGCCAGGAACGATCCGCACAGCAGCAGCACCGGCGCGAACGCGGCAATCAGGCCGACGAAATCGGACAGCGCGGGGAAGATCAGCAGACCGTAGAGCAGGCCGACGGCAACGCCAATCAACGACCCCACCAGATAGCGCATGACATGCGGCGCCGGCGCTTCGAGGGTGCCGAACAGGACGCATGCAGTGCCGATGATGGACACCGCCGTGGCGCCCTCCGGCCAGCCGGTAACGATCCACAGCACGCAGCTCAGCAGGATGCCTACGAACGCGCCCAGCGCGCTGCGCAGGGCAAGCCGATGATCCCGGTGAAGTACCGCACCCTGCGCATGTCGGGCAAGGCGGGCAGGTACATGCCGGCGCCAGTCGGGGCGGGCAGCGCATAGTTGTGCCTGCAGCACGCGGCAGTCGGCGTGGGCGAGGTCGAGCTCGGCCTGTTGCGCGGCGAGGCCGGTCTGCATCAGCTCGCGCCAGCCAGGCGAATCCATGGCGCTGGCCTGTGATGAGCGCAGCCGTGCGAGGGAATCTTCCACCGCGCTGGAGAGCATCAGTACATCCAGCATCCGGTCATGCAGGGCACGCAGGATCTGCACCTGGGCCACGCCGTGGGCGCTGTCGAAGGGCAGGTGGATCGACAGCACATGCAGCTCGAGCAGGTCGGCGGCCACTTTCGAGCGGTCCGTCGCCAGCACCGTGTCCGATGCACCGGCGCGCATGTCGCGTGTCCATCGTTCCGCGTCATCCAGCACGGCAGCAACCCGCGCGTGCACGCGCATCGAGACCCGGCGCGGCAGCACCAGCCCATGTACCAGCGTAGCCGCCAGGATGCCGATGGCGATTTCCTGCACCCGCGTGATGGCGATGGTGAACACGTCTCCCGGCACCATCACCGCAGGAAACCCGATCAGGCTGGTGGTATAGCCGGCCAGCAGGAACGCGTACGCACGTGGCGTGCGGTCGAGCATCGCCAGATACAGGCACAGCGCCATCCACGCCGCGAGCGCGGCGCTCAGCACCAGGGGTTCATTGGCGAAGCGTGGCACCAGCACGACGGTGGCGACGGCCCCGCCCACGGTACCGAGCAGGCGGAACAGGCCGCGGCTCAGTGTTGCCCCGGAAAGGGGCTGCGACACCAGATAGACCGTCCCGATCACCCAGAATGGGCGATTCAGGCCGATCCGCAAGGAGACATACAGCCCCAGCGACGCGGCGAGCAGGCATTTGAGCGAGAACAGCACCGCCTCCTGGTCGGTCCTGAGGGCAGGGCTTTTCAATCGGGCAAATGCCTGGAGCACGTGGGGGCGGAACGGGGTGGGGGAGTGCATGCGGCTCATGCTAATGAGCGACCGCAACGGCGAATTTCGCTACAATGACAATCAATCGCTAAAACCGGTCAATGTGAGAATGGCTCGCATTTCGCTCCCCGGCTTTGACCTGGACCCGGACGAGACCGATCGCCCGGCGGTCGCCAGCCGCCTGCAGGTGGCCGAGCACGACGCAGAGATTCCCGTGCATGAGCACCGCAAGGGTCAACTGATTCTTGCGCTGCATGGCGCGGTGACCTGCGAAGTGGCCAATGCGCTGTGGATCGTGCCGCCCCAGTGTGGCGTCTGGATTCCGGGTGGCATGCCGCACAGCAATCGCGCCACCGCCAACGCGCGCCTGTGCTACCTGTTCGTCGAGCCCGGCGTCGTCGACCTGCCGGCGCAGTGCGTGACGCTGGCGATCTCGCCGATGCTGCGCGAGATGATCCTGCACCTGGCCGACGCGCCGCTGGACTACCCGCATGGCAGCCACACCGACCGGTTGGCGCGGGTGCTGCTGGACGAACTGGTGCAGATGCCGGCCGAGCATCTGTCGCTGCTGGTCAGCCATCACCCGAAGGTGCGGGCGTTGGCGGCGGCGCTGTCGGCGGATCCGGCAGATCGCAGCACCATCAGACAGTGGGCCGTGCGCCTGGCCCTGGGCGAGCGCACGTTGAGCCGGCTCATCGAACGGGAAACGGGCTTGTCCTTCGGGCGCTGGCGGCAGCAGCTGCATCTGCTCATCGCCATTCGTGAACTCGCCGCGGGCGCACCGGTACAACGCGTTTCCGAGACACTGGGCTATGAGTCGGTGACGGCCTTCATCACGATGTTCAAGAAGGCGCTTGGCCTTTCCCCGGCGCGGTACTTCGCGGTGCGCCTGCGCGGGCAGTAGCGGGGAACAACGGGGGAAGCCGTTGTCTGGAACGGCTACTTCGAGGTGTCGGAGACCGATTGAATCGCGGCCACCACCGCAGCAGGGTCCTCGCGCTGGACGGTGTGGCCGGTTGCCAGGTAGCGATGCGAGCCACGCGTGAAGCCCGAGAAGAGCAGGGCGTGCTGCGCCTTCCAGAGTGCCTTGCCCGCTGCGGTTTCTTCGAAGAACAGCGGTTCGGCAGCCAGCCGCGTTGCAGTCAGCAGCGCCACCGGCAAGTCCGGCATCGTGCGCGGGGTTTCCGCACCGGGTGCATCCAGTTGTTCGGTCAGCACGGCGTAGTCGGCGGCCATGGCTGGCGGCAGCATCGCCCGCAGCCGGGCATCATCTGCCTGCACGCGGGCACTGTCGGCCTGCTTGAACGCATGGCGCTGCCCCATCGTGGCCGGGTCCACCAGCACCAGGCCCTGCGGGCGCTCCGGATGGCGGCGTG
>Ga0209762_100242_pt1 | contig 11882 bp, 9 predicted proteins | sample UppTromiDAQMD021_FD_185834 | JGI IMG/M metagenome (GOLD analysis project Ga0209762, IMG submission 185834) | Upper troposphere microbial communities from Maryland, USA - DAQMD-021 (SPAdes) (version 2) | ecosystem: Environmental > Air > Outdoor Air > Unclassified | place: USA: Maryland, Virginia... | reverse complement strand
GCAGTCTCCCCCTTGGCAAGGCGCCTTCGAGCACGTCAATGAAATTCAAAGCCCCCGCATTCCTGATGGCCCTGGCGCTGGTCGCGCCGCTGGCGTTGGCGGCCAAGGCCGACTCGCCCGCATTGCCCGCGGCGGCCACCGCCGATCAGGTGACCACCTCCAAGCTGGTGTACGGCCTGCTGTCCGACAGCCGTTACGCCTACCGCCCGCGCGCGCTGGACGAGGCCACCTCCAAGGACGTGTTCAAGCGCTACCTGGAGACGCTGGACGGCGGCAAGCAATACTTCACCCAGGCCGACGTGGCGCGCTTCGCGCCGTTCGAAGCCAACATCTCCTCGGCCATCCGTGGCGGCGAGCTGGAGCCGGCGTTCCAGGTGTTCGCGGTCTACAAGCAGCGCGTCGGCGAGCGCGTGGCCTATGCGCGCAAGCTGCTCAAGCAGGAGCCGGATTTCACCACCGACGAGCGCTTCGAATACGACCGCAAGAAGGTGCCGTGGGCGGCCAGCAGCGCCGAACTGGATGAGCTGTGGCGCAAATCGGTCAAGAACGACTGGCTGCGCCTGAAGCTGGCCGGCAAGAAGCCGGACGACATCCGCAAGACGCTGGACAAGCGCTACGCGACGCTGGAGAAGTCGGTCAACGAGCTGAAGGGCGAAGACGTCTTCCAGTTCTTCATGAATTCGTACACCAGCGCGGTTGATCCGCATACCGATTACTTCACTCCGCGCACCGCCGAGAACTTCAACCAGGCGATGTCGCTGTCGCTGGAAGGCATCGGTGCGCAGCTGCAGCGCCAGGACGATGTGGTGGTGATCCGCGAGATCATTGCCGGTGGTCCGGCCGCAGTGGACGGCACGCTGAAGCCGGGTGACCGCATCGTTGGCGTTGGCCAGGGCAAGTCCGGTCTGGTCGAGGACGTGATCGGCTGGCGCATCGACGATGTCGTGGCCAAGATCCGTGGCGCCAAGGACACCCAGGTCAAGCTGGAATTCATTCCGGCTGCCGAAGGTGCCGACGGCAAGCACCACACCCTGGTGCTGACCCGCCAGAAGGTGCGCCTGGCCGAACAGGCCGCCAAGGGCGAGACCATGACCATCCCGGCCGCCAACGGTGAGCCGGCGCGCAAGATCGGCGTGATCAAGCTGCCGACCTTCTACCAGGACTTCGAAGGCCGTCGCCGCAATGCGGCCGACTACGCCTCGGCCACCCGCGACGTGGCCAAGCTGCTGGCCGGTTTCAAGAACGACAAGCTGGATGGCGTGGTGCTGGACCTGCGCAACAACGGCGGTGGTTCGCTGGATGAAGCCATCGAACTGACCGGCCTGTTCATCGAGCAGGGCCCGGTGGTGCAGGTGCGTGAGTCCGGTGGCCGCGTCACCGTCAACAGCGACCGCAACCAGGGCGTGGCGTGGGATGGCCCGCTGGCAGTGCTGATCAACCGCGGTTCGGCCTCGGCGTCGGAGATCTTCGCCGGCGCCATCCAGGACTACGGCCGTGGCCTGGTGATCGGTGAGACCAGCTTCGGCAAGGGGACCGTGCAGAACATCGTCGACCTCGACCGTTGGCCGAGCGGCGAGACCCAGCGCTTCGGCCAGGTCAAGCTGACCATTGCCCAGTTCTTCCGCATCAGCGGCAGCAGCACCCAGCACAAGGGTGTGGTGCCGGACCTGGCCTTCCCGGCCAGTGTCGATGCCACCGAATTCGGTGAGAGCACCTACGACAACGCGCTGCCGTGGACCCGCATCGCCGCCGTGCCTCACACCCAGTACGGCAACTTCGCGCCGCTGCTGCCGAAGCTGGAACCCCGCCACGACACCCGCATCGCCACTGACAAGGAGTTCCAGTGGTGGAACGAAGACGTGCAGCAGTTCCGCACCGAGGCCGCGAAGAAGTACATCTCGCTCAACGAGGCCACCCGCCGCGCCGAGCGTGAGCGCCAGGACACCCAGCGCAAGGAGCGCCAGGTGCAGCGCAAGGAACTGGGCCTGGCCCTGGACCCGCTGGCCGATGACAGCAGCGATGACGGCCTGACCGGCAACGAGCGTGACATCGTCAAGGATGCCGCGCGCGAGAAGGCTGCCGAGAAGCGTCCGGACCCGCTGCTGCGCGAGTCGGCCTCGATCCTGGCCGACGCCGTGAACCTGCTGGCCAATGACCGCCCGCTGTCGGCACAGGTGCTGCCGCAGTCCACCGGCGCCGGTCGCTGGGCCGACTGAGCCGGCAGGACGCGTGTGTATTCGGGGGGCCGGCATTGCCGGCCCCTTTTCGTTTGGGCGCCTCCGTCCCGGTAGCGCCGGGCCATGCCCGGCGAGCCATGTGCCAGAAACGACTTAATCCCCTCCGTCCCCTTTACGTGCATGAACCGGCAGCAACGGCGTGACCCGGTCATGCTGGCTTCGACCTGCCGCACACGGCCGCGGGACTACCCTTGGCGGCAACGTCCTCGCAGGAGTACCCATGCGGGCCTCCCGTCTTTCCAGTGCTGTTGTGGCGCTTGGCAGCGCCCTGATCCTGTCGGCCTGTGGTGGCCGCGCCGCCGACAGCACGTTGCTGCGCGAATCCTTCGATTCCGGCGACACGTTCTCGCGTACGGTCGACGGTCGCCCGGGCGACGCCTGCGAAGCGGCGCGGCGCACCCTGCTCAGCCAAGGCTACGCCATCGCCCGTTCCGACGAAGCGCAGGTGGAGGGCAACAAGAACTTCCAGCCGCGCGAAGACGACCACGAGCAGCTGGTGCTGCGCATTTCCTGCGCGCCGCGTGGCAGCCAGACGCTGGTATTCGTCAGCGCGGTACAGGACCGCTATGCGCTGAAGAAGAGCCCAACGTCAGCCAGTGTCGGCGTCGGTGCGCTGGGCTCGGTGTCGCTGCCGTTCGGCAGCAATGACGACTCGCTGGTGAAAGTGGCCAGCAGCACGGTCACCGATGCCGGGTTCTATCAGCGCTTCTTCCAGCGCCTGCAGCAGTACCTGCCGGCGACTGCAGGCACACCCGCACCACCTCCGGCCGCACCACCGGAACCTGCACCGGCCAGCACGGACCAGGGTTGAGGGTGCGCGCCAGTTTGATCGGCGTGGCCCTGCTGCTGGCGCCTGCGCTGGGCAGTGCGTCCATGGTGCCGGACTGCAGGCAAGGCCTGCTGCAGCGGCTGGGATGGCGCTTCGACGAGGCCATGGTCAGTACACCCCAGGTGCATGGCGGTCCGGTATGCACGCGCGCGTCGCTGGCTGAAGCACAGGCGGCGGGCGATCTGCGCGTGCAGTGGCCGGCCGGAATGCCCGCTGCGGCCCGCCAGGCAGTGCTGCAGGAGCTGCTGGATGACCCTGCGACGGTCTGTGCCTATGCCTTCCAGCTGGGCGCAGCCACGCACCGTGCAGCCTCGGCATTGCAGGCCAACCCCACCTTCCGCTTCTCCGGCCCGCAGCTGGGCTGGATCGGCTTCGGCCTGCAGGGGCCGCGCGCGCAAGGCTGGCAGCGCACGCGCAGTTTCGGCCGCGGCTTCGTGCCCAGTGCAGGCAACAGCCAAGCGCTGCAGGCGTTCTACAGCGGTGCCGTGCGTGCCGAATGTGGTGTCGGTCGCCAGGTCGCGCAGCTGGCCACCCAGCGCGAGCTGTATGGCGATGCAGCATTCGATACGGAGTTCGCTGCGGATGAGCTGTCGATCGGCACCTTCCTCGCCCTGCATGGGACCGACAGCATCCTGCTTGGCGCGCATGCCGGCGATTTCTTCGCCGATGGCAAGGCAGTGCGCACCTCGGCGATGGGACGCCAGGCGTTCGTCGGTGTGCCTGGTTTCATCGAGCATGTGTACGACAAGGGCATGCTGGACGACCTGAGCAACCAGGCCGAGAACTTCGTGGTGGTCCATGTGGGGGCGGACGCTGCGCAGGCACTGGCGATGCACGGTGGGCTGGCCTGGTACGACCAGCGCAATGCCGAACTCTGGAAACTCGCGCAGGGCATCCCCCGCATCGGCCAGCGCTACTTCGAGCGCCTGCTGTTCGAGCGCGATGCGGACCTTCGTGCACGGCTGGAACCGCGCTACCACGCCACGCTGGCACGCATGGACCAGCTGCTGGACGATCCGTTCTACCAGCAGTTCGTGATCTATGTGCACCCACGCGGTATACGTCCCATCGGCTACCACGTCGCCCGCCTGCTTGATCGCAACCCACGAACGCCGTTTTCGATCGATCTGGCGGTGCACAATCTGCATACCACGCTCTACCGGCGTTGGCGCGAGGCGCAGCTGCGCCACTGCGCGGCTACCGGCAGGCCAGGCAGCCTGACCCTAGACCCCAAATGAAGGTGAAACAATGGACATTGCAATGATCGGCCTCGGCCGCATGGGTGCCAACATGGCCCAGCGCCTGCATCGCGGCGGCCACCGCGTCGTTGGCTACGACCCGGGCGAAGGCGCCCGCCAGCGCGCCGCCGAGGCCGGCCTGGACGTGGTGGATTCGCTGGCAGCTGCCGTGGCTGCGCTGCCGGTACCGCGCGTGGTGTGGCTGATGGTGCCGGCCGGCGAGACCGTCGACCAGACGCTGGGCCAGCTGACCCCGCACCTGGCCGAGGGTGACATCGTCATCGACGGCGGCAACTCCAACTATCAGGACTCGATCCGCCGTGCCAAGTCGCTGGCCGAGGACGACCTGGGCTATGTTGACTGCGGCACCAGCGGTGGCGTGTGGGGGCTGCAGGAAGGCTACAGCCTGATGGTCGGCGGCGAAGCGGCGGTGGTGGAGCAGATCGCACCGCTGCTGCGCACGCTGGCACCGGCCGAAGACCGTGGCTGGGGTCGTGTCGGCCCGTCCGGTGCTGGCCACTTCACCAAGATGGTCCACAACGGCATCGAGTACGGAATGATGCAGGCCTATGCCGAAGGCTTCGCGCTGATGGAGCGCAAGCAGGAGATGGAGCTGGACCTGGCCCAGGTGGCCGAAGTCTGGCGCCACGGCAGCGTGGTGCGTTCCTGGCTGCTGGACCTGAGCACCGAAGCGCTCAAGCGCAATCCGTCGCTGGATGGCATCGCCCCGTACGTGGAGGATTCCGGCGAAGGTCGCTGGACCGTGGCCGAAGCGATCGCACTCGACGTGCCGGCACCGGTGATCACCTTGTCGCTGCTGGAACGCCTGCGCTCGCGCGAATCCAATTCGTTCACCGACCGCCTGCTGTCGGCGATGCGCAACGAATTCGGCGGCCACGCCATCAAGAAGTCGTAAGCACCGCGGTGGGGTCAGAGCCCTTCGGCGTTGCCGAAGGGATCCGACCCCAGGCAGATCGGGGTCGGATCCTTTTCTGAAGGAAAAGGCTCTGACCCCATGCAGCCAGTCGAGCATGGCTCGACGCTACAAAAGCCTTCTCCGATCGTTGCCACGTCATCCACGCATGGCGTGGATCTACTGGTCAGTCCAACGCGACCCGTCGGCCTTCGCGCGCGCTGTCCATGCCGGCCTGCAGCAACCGCATCAGCTGCAGCGCCTGTACCGCGCTCACCGTTGGCTCGCCATCGCCATGCATCGCCGCCGCGAACTGCGCATACAACCGCCGGTAGTCGCCCGGCCGATTGTCCACAGTGCTGCGCTGCACATTGTCCTCGGTGTCGCAGCGCACCAGCTCACCATGCCGCGGGTCGATCCCCCAGCCCGGCGCACCGGGTGCCACACCTCGGCGTAGCTGTGCCTCCTGCACGTCCAGACCGTGCTTGATCCAGCTGGCCTTGCTGCCATGCACGCTGAAGTGCGGCGTCTGCGCTGCGACCAGCGAACCGGAATGGATGATCGCGCGATGCCGTGGGTAGTGCAGCACGGCGTGGAAGTAGTCGATGCCGGTACCACCTTCGCGCTGCACGGCCAGATCGGCATCGACCGCCTCGGGCCAGCCGAACAGCACCAGCATCTGGTCCAGCAGGTGCGGGCCAAGGTCGTACCACAGGCCGCTTCCCGGGCCGTCCTGTTCGCGCCAGCGCTCGCGCACCTGCGGGCGGTAACGGTCGAAGTGGGCGTGGCATTCGGCCACGTCGCCGAGCGTGCCTTCGGCCAGCAGCGCCTGCAGGGTGAGGAAATCCGCATCGAAGCGCCGGTTCTGGAACACGGTGGCGATGCGTCCGGCATCGCGTGCGGCAGCCAGCACCGTTTCTGCTTCCGCGACATCGAGCGCGAATGGCTTGTCGACCAGCACGTGCTTGCCGGCGGCCAACGCTGCGATCGCAAGCGGGGCGTGCTGTTGGTTCGGTGTGGCGATCACCACCGCATCCACTGCTGGATCGTCGAACACCTCTTGCGGCGTAGCGCGCACGTGTACGTCGCTGAACGCGCGCAGCAGGGTGTCGCGTTGCGAACTGACAATGCTGTGCAGCACCAGGCCCGGCGTGTGCTGGATCAGCGGTGCATGGAAGACGCGGCCGGCAAGGCCATAACCGATCAGGGCCAGTTGCAGGTCGGGGCGCATGGCAGAGTTCCGGCAGTGGGAAGGGCAGGGTAAACGACGGGCCGTGGCAGGCCAAAACTGAACCGTTGCCGTTGGAAACGTTTCGATTCACGGCGGCATGACCGCAACGCCACGCCTGCTCCACGTGCGCTTGTCCAGACTGGCAGCACACACCACAGGAGTACGACACGATGAGCAATACCACCCGTACGCTGATTGCTTCCGCCCTGACTCTGGGCCTGGCGCTGTCTTCCTCCGCCGCATTCGCCAAGGATCCGGCCGCAAAGAGCCCGCCGGCCAGCACCCATCCGGCGACCCATGCTGATCGCCACGACTCCAACGAGCCGGTAACCGATACCTGGATCACCACCAAGGTGAAGGCCGATCTGCTGGCCAGCAGCAACGTTCCGGGCACTGAAATCAAGGTGGAAACCGTGAATGGCGTGGTCAGCCTCAGTGGCGCCGTGGCGAGCCAGGCCGAGAAGGACAAGGCGGTGACCACCGCCAAGGGCATCAAGGGCGTGACCCGCGTCGATGCCGCAGCATTGAAGGTCAGTGCTGCTGCCAAGCGCTGACCCCGGTGGGCGCCCCATGCGGGGCGCCCACTGACCTGTAGAGCCGAGCCATGCTCGGCTGGAACTCCAAGGCAGCCGAGCGTGGGCTCGGCTCTACAGCATCGAATTCCGAACCCGTTCAGTCAGCCGCGCTGGAAATTCCAGAGTTGTGACCGCCTGCGCTATATTGCCGGTTCCGCCGCAGTGGGGGCCGGTAACGGCAGACGCTTTGCGGCTGTGCTGACGAGGAACTATGGCGCTGGTTTTCAGTGACGACATCTGGGACCGCTGGCGGTTGCCGGCTTTGGCGCTGGCCGCTGCCGCGATCATCGTGGTGCCGTGGTTGACCCTGCGCCACCTGCAGCAGGACAGCGAAGACGCGATGGCCTGGGTCAACCATACCCAGGCCGTCGGTGTGGCCCTGCAGCAGCTGCAGGCCGATGTGCGCGATGTCGAATCGGCTGCGCTGACCCTGTCCAAGGGTGTGGACGCGCCGGGCCTGCGCGAACGCATGGCCAAGGCCAATGAGCTCCCCGGTCGTCTGGCCGAACTGGGACGGATGACCCGCGACAATCCTGAGCAGTTGATCCGCATCGGCCGCATCGAGTCGATGCTGGAAGGCCGTATGGCGCTTGCCCGCGAACTGGCAAAGTCCGAGCCCAACAGTGATCAGCGCGAGCTGGTGCAGGACCTGAGCACGCGTTATCCGATCCGTGGCCTGGTGGAGGAGCTGCAGGCCAGCGAACAGAAACTGCTGACACAGCGCGCCGAGCAGGCCGCTCGCCAGCGCAGGCAGACCGAGCTGGTGTCGTGGAGTTCGCTGGTGGTGCAGTTGGCCCTGCTTGGCCTCGTGCTGTGGCTGCTGCAACGACAGATCGGCCGCCGCCTGCATGCCGAACGGCAGTCGCTGCGTTCGGCCGCACGTGCAGCCTCGGTGCTGCAGACCGTGCGCGAACCCATTGTGCTGCTTGACCGCGACCTGCGCGTGCAGCTGCACAATCCGGCTTTCGCCGAGCTGTATGGACTGCAGGATGAGCGCGCCGATGGCCTGTTGCTGGACACCGTCGGCGATGGCGCCTGGAAAGACCCGGTGATGCGCCAGCGATTGTCCGATGTGCTGCTGCGTGGCCGCGAACTCTGGGATTTCGAGCATGAGCAGCGTGCCGCCGATGGCATGGTGCGCTACATGCTGCTCAACGCGCGGCGCATGCCGCTGCCGGACACCGACGACGAAGTGGTGCTGCTCACCGTCAGCGACGTCACCGTGCAGCGTGCCGTGCAGCTGCGGGTGGAGGAACTGAACCGCCAGCTGGAAGGCAAGGTTGCGCAGGTGTCCGAGGTCAACAGGGAGCTGGAAGCCTTCAGCTATTCGGTCTCGCACGATCTGCGCGCGCCGCTGCGTCACGTTGCTGGATTCTCCGACAAACTGTCACGCCATCTCGGCGACGCCGCCGATGACAAGAGCCGCCATTACCTGGAGGTGATCTCCAGTTCGGCGCGGCGCATGGCGACACTGATTGATGACCTGCTGGTCTATTCGCGGCTGGGCCGCGCGGCAATGCGCCAGCAGACGGTGGACATGCAGTCGCTGGTGGCCGATACCCGCGCCATGCTCGATTCCAACCTGCAGGCCGAGGCCGAAAGCAGCGGCCATGCGCACCATGTGGAGTGGAGCATCGCGCCGCTGCCGATCGTGGTGGGCGATGAGAACATGATCCGCCAGGTCTGGCTGAACCTGCTGGGCAACGCGGTGAAGTACTCGGGCAACCGCGAACCGGCAAAGATCCGCGTGGACTACCAGCCGCAGCCTGACGGCGGTCATCAGTTCACGGTCAGCGACAATGGTGCAGGCTTTGACATGGCCTACGCCGGCAAGCTGTTTGGTGTCTTCCAGCGCCTGCACAAGGCCAGCGACTATCCGGGAACCGGCATCGGCCTGGCCAGCGTGCGCCGCGTGCTGACCCGCCATGGCGGCCGCATCTGGGCCGAGGCCGAACCGGACGTCGGCGCCACCTTCCACTTCTACCTGCCTCCCGCGATCGATGCGGACAAACAAGGGCCTTCTGCATGACCACTCTGCGCACCATTCTTCTCGCCGAAGACAGCCCGGCTGATGCCGAAATGGCGATCGACGCCCTGGAAGAGGCGCGTCTGGCCAACCCCATCGTGCACGTCGAGGATGGCGTGGAAGTGATGGACTACCTGTTGCGCCGCGGTGCCTTCGCCAACCGCGAGGAAGGCCTGCCGGCGGTGCTGCTGCTGGACATCAAGATGCCGCGCATGGATGGCCTGGAAGTGCTGCGGCAGATCCGCGAGCATGAAGAGCTCAAGCGCCTGCCGGTGGTGATCCTGTCGTCTTCGCGCGAGGAAAGCGACCTGGCCCGCAGCTGGGACATGGGCGTGAACGCTTATGTGGTCAAGCCCGTGGATGTGGACCAGTTCTTCGGCGCGGTGCAGACCCTGGGCAAGTTCTGGGCGTTGATCAACCAGGCACCGGAACTCGAGTGAGCCCATGCCCTTGACCGGTCCCGCCCTGGGGGCGCTGCGCATCCTGCTGGTGGAGGACTCACCGGAAGATGCCGAGCTGATGTCCGAACAGATGCTCGATGCGGGGCTGGACGCCCGCTTCGAGCGGGTCGAGAGCGAGGCTGAACTACGCCAGGCACTGGCAGCGTTCCAGCCGGACATCGTGCTGTCCGACCTGAGCATGCCGGGGTTCTCCGGTGACGACGCGCTGCGCATCGTACGCGAGACCTCACCGGAAGTGCCCTTCATCTTCGTCTCCGGCACCATGGGTGAGGAGAACGCGGTGGCGGCCCTGCAGAAGGGCGCCAACGATTACATCATCAAGCACCTGCCGGCGCGCCTGCCGTCGGCGGTGGCGCGTGCGATCCGCGATGCCCGCAGCGCCATAGAGCGCGCACGGGTGGAAACCGAACTGATGCGCGCGCAGCGCCTGGAAAGCCTGTCGCTGCTCGCCGCCGGCCTCAGCCACGACCTGCGTAACATCCTGCAGCCGCTGCTGATCATGCCGGACCTGCTGAAGGCGCGTACCGAAGATCCGCAGCTGCACCACCTGGCCGATGTCATCGCCGAGTGCGGCCGACGTGGGCACGAGATGGCCGAATCGATGTTGTCGTTCGTGCGCGGCTCGCGCAAGCCGAGCGAGCGCATCGAGATCGATGGCCTGTTCGATGCGGTGGCGTTGCTGTTGCGCAGCAATGTGCCCGATGCGGTGCGGTTGGAACTGCAGGTGCAGGACGAGGGCCTGGTGGTCGACGCCAACTACACCGAACTGCAGCAGGTGATGTTGAATCTGGCGCTCAATGCGATCCAGGCGATGCCGAACGGGGGCCGGTTGAGCCTCACTGCCAGCCATGCCGGCCAGCGCGATGGCGTGGACTGGATGCACATCCGGGTGGCCGACGAAGGGATCGGCATGGATGCGGACACACTGTCGCATCTGTTCAATCCGTTCTTCACCACCAAGGCCGATGGCACCGGCCTGGGCCTGATCTCCTGCAAGCGCATTGTTGAAGGCGCCGGCGGCAGCATCCACGTCAGCAGCCAGCCGGGGCAGGGCACCTGCTTCGAATTGCGGCTCCCGATGCACGACACCATTGATGGCAGCGAGCCGATCGAGCAGCTGGTAGCGCTGGGCAGCGGCCAGTCGATCCTGGTGGTCGATGGTGAGGCCACCCGCCTTTCGCTGCTGGGCAATGCGCTGTCCAGCCAGGGTTACCAGCTGCAGCTGGCGTCCGACGGCCCGGCCGCGCTGCGCTGGATGCAGCAGGAGGCGTTGCCGGCCCTGGACATTGCCGACGCCGGCTCCAAGCTGCTGCCGGCCAGCCAGTTGCTGGGCGAGATGGCAGCACTGGGCTATCGCGGCCCGGCGCTGGTGCTGGAAGACGCAGCGGTGGAGGTGGCGGCCGATGCATTCCCCGCTGGCGTGCAGGTGCACGTGCTGCGCAAGCCGCTGCAGATGCAGCAGGTGTTCCGCGCGGTGGCCGAAGCGCTGGGCTGATGCCGCTGGGGTTCTGTAGAGCCGAGCCCATGCTCGGCTGCTGTTCGCATTGACCTCGACAGCCGAGCATGGGCTCGGCTCTACAGCACGGTTTCCCAGGGGAATCGCGGCAGGGCGTCCACCGCCTGTTCCAGCCGCCGCGACCAGTTCTGGTGGATGTCGGCATACAACGCCGAATCCGCGCCCAGGCGCAGCTGCTGGCCGATGCGCAGCTCGCCGTCGCGCAGCAGAGCGAGGTCGATCGGCAGGCCCACCGACAGGTTGGAACGGATGGTGGAGTCCAGCGAGACGATTGCCGTGCGCGCGGCATCCTCCAGGCGCGTGGTCGGGCTGAGGATGCGGTCGAGGATCGGCTTGCCGTACTTGGACTCACCGATCTGCAGGTAGGGCGTTTCCGGCGAAGCGGCGATGGCGTTGCCGAGCGGGTAGATCATGTACAGCCCAGGCCGCTCGCCGGCGATCTGGCCGCCGAAGATCAGCGTGGCCTGGGTGTTGACCCCGTCATGGCCGTGTTCGCTGTGGCTGCTGTGCACCTGGCTGTCCACCAGCAGCTGGCCGACGTACTCGGCAGCTTCGAACAGATGGGTCATGTCGCGCAGGTTGGGCGTGCGCCGTTCACCAGCGTCGCGCCCCAGGCGCGACACCAGCAGCTGGGTGGTGGCCAGGTTGCCAGCCGCCATCAGCACGTAGGCTGCCTGGCCGGGGTACTCGAACACGTGCAGCTTGCGATGCACGCGCACATCGTCCAGCGAGGCATTGGTCCGGGTGTCGGCAGCGAAGACCAGGCCCTCGTCCACCTCGATTCCAACGCAATAGGTCATGTCGGTGCCCTATCATGTGCGTCCCGGATTGTAGGCAGGCCGCCGTGACGACGGCA
>Ga0209762_100238_pt1 | contig 11989 bp, 8 predicted proteins | sample UppTromiDAQMD021_FD_185834 | JGI IMG/M metagenome (GOLD analysis project Ga0209762, IMG submission 185834) | Upper troposphere microbial communities from Maryland, USA - DAQMD-021 (SPAdes) (version 2) | ecosystem: Environmental > Air > Outdoor Air > Unclassified | place: USA: Maryland, Virginia... | reverse complement strand
TCACCGGGTGCCGTTGTGGGGCAGCCTGCCAGTGGCCATCAAAGAAGGCGCCGGCCCAGAGGGCGTCCGGCAGCCACGGGAAAGATGCAGTCATGGGTGTCCTCCTGTGTCGTGCATCCATTCCACGCCTGTCGCCCCGGGCTGGCAATCGGCCATCCATCGGTAGCGCGCAACGGATTGAATCATCAGGAGTTTCCCGCTTCGCCACTGTCCAGTTCCTGCACAGTGGACAGCGCAGCACTGGCACACTGCCTACAATGGCGGCCCCGCCAGCCGACGTGCCCGCCATGACCGATTCCCACCTGCCCACCGATGACCCGATCGCCGCCACCCGCCTGTGGCTGGAGCGCATCGTCATCGGCCTGAACCTGTGCCCGTTCGCCAAGGCGGTGTACGTGAAGGACCAGGTCCGCATCGTGCTCAGCGATGCGACCACGCCGGAAGCGCTGGTTGAACAACTGGCCGAGGAGCTGGTGCTGCTGCGCGACACGCCGGCCGAGCAGATCGACACCACGCTGATCGTGCATCCGCAGGTGCTGACCGACTTCCTCGACTACAACGACTTCCTCGACAACGCCGACGCGGCCATCGAAGCGCTGGACCTGCAGGGCATCCTGCAGGTAGCCAGCTTCCACCCGGACTACCAGTTCGACGGCGTGGCCGCAGACGACGCCAGCAACTACACCAACCGCGCGCCCTTCCCCACCCTGCACCTGCTGCGCGAAGACAGCGTGGCGCGCGCGGTGGATGTCTATCCGGACCCGGACGTGATCGTCGAGCGCAACATCCAGACCCTGGACCGCATCGGTGTGGACGGCTGGCATCGTCGCCTGCGTGGGGACGACCTGTCATGAGCCGCGTGCCGCCGATTGCCGCATGGCCGGCCGCACCGCTGTCGGGCAAAGTGGTGTTGGTCACCGGCGGCGCCAACGGCATCGGTCGCGGTATTGCCCAGGCCGTGCTCGGTGCCGGTGGCCGCGTGCTGATCGGCGATCTGGATACGGAAGCCGGCCACGCCTGCCTGGCCGAATGGCAGCGCGATGACGATGCGGCGTTCCAGCCCTTGGACATCACCGACGAAGCCAGCGTGCGCGCGTTCATCGCCACGGCGGTGCAGCGGTTTGGCGGCATCGATGGCCTGGTCAACAATGCCGGCATCGCCGGTGCGCACGGTACGCCGCTGCAGGACATGGCGTGGGATGAGTGGCAGCGCCGCCTGTCCTCGCTGCATGGCGCCTTCCTTTGCAGCAAGCACGCGCTGCCCGTGCTGTCGGCCAGTGCCACCGGCACGATCATCAACATCGCTTCGACCCGTGCTTGGCAATCGGAGGCGCACAGCGAGGCCTATGCAGCGGCCAAGGGTGGGCTGGTGGCCTTCACCCATGCGCTGGCGATCAGCAGCGGCCCGGCGGTGCGGGTGAACAGCATCAGCCCCGGCTGGATCGGTACCACGGCCTGGCAGGCACCCTCGCGCCGCCACGAGCCCGATTACTCGGCCACCGACCACGCCCAGCATCCGGTCGGCCGGGTCGGCCGCCCTGAAGATATCGGTGCACTGGCGGTATATCTGCTGTCATCGCTGTCCGGTTTCACCACCGGCCAGGACTTCATCGTGGACGGCGGCATGACCCGGAAGATGATCTACGCCGAATGACCCGTCTTCGGTAGTGCCGGCCGCTGGCCGGCATGTGCGTGGATGGGGGCGACGTGCCAACCAAGGTTGGCACCTACCAAACGGTTTACGCCATGCCCGAGTGACGCAGCAGCGCATCGATCTGCGGTGCGCGCCCACGGAAGGCCTTGAAGTTTTCCGCGGCCGGACGGCTGCCACCGCGCGACAGGATCTCATCGCGGAAGCGTGCACCGGTTTCAGCCAGTGCCTGCGGCGCTTCCTCGAACGCGGCGTAGGCATCGGCACTGAGCACTTCAGCCCACTTGTAGCTGTAGTAACCGGCCGCGTAGCCGCCGGCGAAGATGTGGCTGAACTGGTGCGGGAAGCGATTCCAGACCGGCGGGTGGTTCACCGCCACTTCCGCACGCACGCGATCCAGCAGCGCCAGCACGCTGTCCTGCGCCGGATCGAACTGGCTGTGCAGCAGCATGTCGAACAGGCCGAACTCCAGCTGGCGCACGGTGGCCATGCCGCTGTGGAAGTTGCGCGCGGCCAGCATGCGCTCGTACAGCGCGCGTGGCAGCGGCTCGCCACTGTCCACGTGCGCGGTCATGCCCTGCAGGTGGTCCCATTCCCAGCAGAAGTTCTCCATGAACTGGCTGGGCAGCTCCACCGCATCCCACTCCACGCCGTTGATGCCAGCCACGCCCAGCTCACCGATGCGGGTCAGCAGCTGGTGCAGGCCGTGGCCCATCTCATGGAACAGGGTGGTCACCTCGTTGTGACTGAAGGTGGCCGGCTTGCCGTTGGCACCGCGGCCGAAGTTGCACACCAGGTAGACCAGCGGCGTCTGGATGCTGCCATCGGCACGCTCGCGGCGGTTGCGGCAATCATCCATCCACGCACCACCACGCTTGCCCTCGCGCGCATACAGATCCAGATAGAACTGGCCGACCAGCGCGCCCTGCGCATCGACCAGACGGAAGAAGCGCACATCCTCGTGCCATACCGGCGCGCTGTCCTCCTGCACGCGCAGGCCGTACAGCTGCTCGATCACCGAGAACAGGCCGCCCAGCACCTTCGGTTCGGTGAAATACTGCTTCACTTCCTGCTCGGAATAGCTGTAGCGCGCCTGCTTGAGGCGGTCGGCGGCGAACGCCAGGTCCCAGGCCTGCAGGCTGTCGATGCCGAGCTGTTCGCGTGCGAACTGCTCCAGCTCGGCCCGATCCTTGGCGGCGAACGGCTTGGCGCGCGAGGCCAGGTCACGCAGGAAACCGAGCACCTCGGCCGGGTCCTGCGCCATCTTGGTCGCCACCGAATAATCGCCATACGAACCGAAGCCGAGCAGCGCCGCCAGTTCCGCGCGCAGGGCCAGGATGCGGTCGATGTTGCCGCTGTTGTCCAGCGCGTCGTCGCCGAATTCGGACGCACGCTGTGCACTGGCGCGGTACAGGATCTCGCGCAGGTCGCGGTCCTCGCCCCAGGTCTGCACCGGCAGGTAGCACGGCATCTGCAGGGTCAGTTTCCAGCCGGCCTTGCCGTCCTTCTGTGCTGCGGCATGTGCAGCGGCCTTCACGTCTTCCGGCACGCCCTTCAGTCGCGCTTCGTCCTCGATGATCAGCGACCACGCGTCGGTAGCGTCGAGCACGTTCTGCGAGAACTTCGCCGACAGCGCCGACAGCTCCTCCTTGATCGCCGCAAAGCGCTGCTGCGCCTCTGGCGCCAGCTCGGCACCACCGAGGCGGAAATCGCGCAGGGTGTTGTCCAGCACCTTGCGCTGGGCGTCGTCGAACGTCGCGGCCTCCGCGCTGGCAGCCAGTGCCTGGTACTGACGGTACAGCGCCAGGTTCTGGCCCAGCGCGCTGGCAAAGCGGGTCACCCGCGGCAGGTTGCTGTTGTAGGCCTCGCGCAGTTCCGGGGTGTTGACCACGCCCTGCAGGTGGCCGACCAGACCCCAGGCGCGCCACAGGCGCTCGGTGGCATCGTCAAGCGGGGCCACGAAGGTCTGCCAGCGCACCGGCTGCACTTGCTCGGCCGTGCTGACGGCGGCCTCGGCATCGGCCAGCAGCACGTCCAGCGCCGGCGCCACGTGCTCGGGGCGGATGGCCTCGAAGCGCGGCAGGCCGGAAAAATCGAGCAGGGGGTTGGCAACGGTCACGGCAGATCTCCAGGGTACGGGCCCGGCAGGCGGGCAGCATGCAGGATATGGCGCTGGCAGGCGGGGCTGACAAGGGGGCACGGCCCGGCATTCACGTCGGCCTTACGGTCGCGCACCGAAGCTCTGGCTGCGGGGGAGTCCGCAGCGATACGCACCAAACGAGGCCCTACATGGAAGGTCTGGCTGCAGTTGCATCCGCCTCACCGGCCCGGTCACTGGCATTGTCCGCCAGCCCGGCCGAACTGACCTGGATCGCCGCATTGTGCGATGCCGGCGACGACGCCCCACGTCACCTGCATCAGCTGCAGGCAGTGCTACAGCAGGGCGGCACGTTCAACGATGCCCAGGAGTGGTATCCCTTCGAAGTGGTCGAACGCGGCGCCAGCCAGCTGCGGTTGGGCCATGAGCGCGAGTTCGTGATCTGCGTGCTGCTGTGGCTGCAGGCGCTGGCCCAGGGACGCACCAGCATCCTGGACCCGAGCCTGCATCTGGATGATCGCGCGATGGACATCGAGGCATTGCCCGATGCGCTGCGCGATGCCGTGCTTGACGCGTTCACCGCAGCGGGATATTGAGACGCCCCGCCGATCGGGTAGAGTCGACTGTCAGTCGACTTTCGCGCGCAGCGCGGGATTTTCGCGACCTGGACGTAGAGCAGTCGACTAACAGTCGACTCTACCCAGCCGATGCACATCCGGCCGTGCGTTGCCGTGCTACAGCGCTTCCAGGCTGCACCACGGCAGTTCCGGCAGCCCCTGCCCGGCCACCGCTGCGGCCAGCTGTGCATCGGCACCGTCGACATCGATGCCCTGGCGCGCGTACCACGCCGGGTCGTAGTAGCTCTGCGCATAGCGCTCGCCGCTGTCGCACAGGATGCTGACGATGCTGCCCTGGTGGCCGGCCTCACGCATCCACTGCGCGGCCTGCAGCACGCCGATGAAATTGGTGCCGGTGGATCCGCCGACACGACGGCCGAGCTGGCGGCTGACATGGCGCATGGCGGCCAGGCTCAGCGCGTCGGGTACCTTCACCATCGCATCCACACTGGTCGGAATGAAGCTCGGCTCCACCCGCGGGCGGCCGATGCCTTCCACACGCGAACCACCACTGCAGGTCAGGCCACGCCAGTCCTGCTCACCGGCCACGGCGGCCTGGTAACCGTCGAAGAACACCGACACTTCCGGGTCCGCGCACAGGATGCGGGTGTCGTGCCGGCGGTAGCTGACATAGCGGCCCAGCGTCGCTGCGGTACCGCCGGTACCGGGGCTGCACACGATCCATTCCGGAACCGGGCTCGGCTCCTCGGCCATCTGCTTGAAGATGGACTCGGCAATGTTGTTGTTGGCCCGCCAGTCGGTCGCCCGCTCGGCATAGGTGAACTGGTCCATGAAGTGACCACCGGTTTCGCGGGCCAGCTTCTCCGATTCACCGTTGAGTTCGCAGGCGCGCTCGACCAGGTGGCAGCGGCCCCCGTGGAACTCGATGGCGGCAATCTTCTCCGGCGAGGTCGTGGCCGGGATCACCGCAATGAACGGCAGACCGAGCAGCCGCGCGAAGTAAGCTTCGGACACCGCGGTCGAGCCACTGGACGCCTCGATCACCGGCCGTCCTTCGCGCAACCAGCCGTTGGTCAACGCGTACAGGAACAGCGAGCGTGCCAGCCGGTGCTTGAGGCTGCCGGTGGGATGGCTCGACTCATCCTTCAGGTACACATCGATGCCCTCGAACCCGGGCAGCGCCAGCGGGATCAGATGGGTATCGGCGGAACGGTTGAAATCGGCTTCGATCTTGCGGATGGCCGCAGCCACCCAAGCGCGCTGGGACATGGAACGCCACTTCGGTGAGTACAGCCGCGCATTCTACTCCGCCTGCAGGCCACAGGCGGGCACCGTGGTCCCCCCGCAACCACGGTGCCCTCCGCGTCAGATCTTGAAGTCGTCGTACGCGATCCGCTCCTCCGTCACACCCAGCCGGCGCAGCAGCTGCCGGGTCGCTGCCAGCATCGGCGGTGGACCACACAGATAGAACTCGCACGCGGACAGGTCCGGGTGCTGCCGCAGCAGGTCCTCGTGGATGGCGTCATGCACCCGCCTGCCCTCCCCTTCCTGCGAGCACACCGGGTGCCAGCTGAAGTTCGCGTGCGCTGCCGCCAAGGCCTGCATCCGTGCCCCATAGGGACAGTCGCGAGGACTGCGGGCGCCGTACCAGTAATGAATGCGTTCATCGCCGCCCTCGGCCAGGCGCTGTTCGATCATCGCCCGCAGCGGTGCCATGCCGGCACCGGCGCCGATGAAGATCTTCTCCCGGGCCACACCGCTGAGCGCGAAATCGCCGAATGGTCCGCTGTAGCGGACGCGGTCTCCGGGCCGCAGGGTGTATAGATACGTGGAGCCCTTGCCCGGAGGATGCCGCTTTGCATCCTGCCAACCTGGACTGAACCGGGCCAGCAGCACCAACTGCCCATCCGCAGCGGCAACCGGCATCGCCAGCGAGTACGAGCGCCGAACGGCGGCCTTGTTGTGCAGGGTCGCCGGCAACGGCAGCGGCCCCCAATCCAGGCGATGCTCGTCCGGGTGCCAGAGTGCGCTGCGCGGTACGTCATATTCGGGTACGTGCACCTGCAGATAGCAACCCGGTTGGTACAGCGTGTCGGCTGCATTATCAGGGCGCAGGTGGACCTCGCGCAGGAACGGCGTCACCGCCTCGACCCGTTCCACGGTTGCCCAATGTTCGGTCCACAGGCTCGGACCGCCGGCGACTTCGATCTCCAGATCCGAGTCCACCGGCAGATTGCAGGCCAACCGGCATCCCACCTTCAAGCGCGATCCGGCCAGATGTGCACGATCCGCAGCAGTAGGTACACCCGCATCCCCTCGAACCCGCACTTCGCACAAGCCACAGCTCTGGCCGCCGCCACAGTTGGAAGGCAGGTTCACGCCCTCGCGTGCCAGCGCCAGATAGACACTGTCACCACGGGCCGCGGCGACAGTGCGCAGATGGACACCGCCCTGCGCAAATACCCTCAACTGCCGATGACCGCGCCACCGCCGCGGAACGAACTCGTGCAGGCGGAAGCTCGCCAGCAGGAGCCAGACCCCGCTCAAGGCCATCCATAGCCCCCCTACTCCCATGCCGACTACCAACGGATTGTTGAAGTTCACCCGTGCGGCGTAGTCCATGATGTGCAGCATCCAGAACACGTCGAACAACCGCCACGTTGCAGTACGGTGCTCCAGCACCTGGCCACTGTCGGCGGAGACGTAGATCGTGGTGTCCTGTGCATCGGCGAAGTCCACCCGCCAGACTGGATCGGGGTGGGCCCGGGTTTCCAGGCTGTGCGGCAGATGTACCGGCGCAGCCGCTGCTCCTTCGCCGCGATAGGCGGCCTGCGCCACACGCAGGGCGATTGCCGGATCGATGATGATGCGCCGGCCATCACGCGCGTCGATCACTTCGGTTCCTTGCGGCGACTGCAAGCGATACACCGGCTGCTGCAGCAGCCAACCACTGTCCAGGGTCGCCGTCGACCGCCCTGCAGCACGAAGCGCATCGACCGGCGACACGGTGCCCGCCGGCCAGGCCGGTGCTTCCAACGGCCCCGCCCGTTGCGACGTGCCAGCGATCCGATCCGGGTCGAGCAGGCTCATGCCCAGCCCGCTGCCAAGCCAGACCAGGAACTGCAGCCCGACCAGCACTCCGATCCATTTGTGCATTCGGCGCAACCAGGGCGTCATGCGCGCCTCCTCTGGCCAAAGCTGTAGAACAGCAACCACAGGCCACTGAGCCCGAACCCGAGCCCGATCACTGATGCGGCACGCAGCAGGGTGTTGTTGACGTCGGTGCGATGCTCGTAGTCCATGATGTGGAACATCCACAGGAAATCGAACCAGCGCCATAGGCTGTGCCGGCGCGCCAGCAGTTCGCCACTGTCCGGTGACAGGTACAGCGTGGTGCTTCCACGATCAGCGAAATGGATCGCCCACATCGGTACTGGCCGGGTCTTCACCTCGGAAGGTGCATCGATCAGCCAGTCGACCCGCGCGACCTTGCCCGTGCCCTGGTACAGCGACTGCGCCAGCGCGACGGCCGCCGCGCGGTCCAGCCGCGGCAGGCGCTCTCCACTGACGGCATCGACCAGGAAGCGCTCCTTTCCGCGCCTGACGTCATAGACCTCACGCTCCAGCACCTTTTTGAGGCGGAACGACTGCAGCCCCGGATAGCGCGTGACCAGCACATCGGCGCCGACACGCTCACGCTGAGGTGTCAACGATTCGCCACGCACATGAGCGAGGTGATCGCCATGGATCACCTCCAGCGGCACCACGGTCATGTAGACACCACTGAGCATCCACAGCAATGCCTGCACACCGATCACCAGGCCGATCCACTTGTGGGCGCGACGCGCCCAGAATGCGGGTTTCATCTACTTCTTCTCCCTTGCAGGGCGCCCCGCCGCAGACGGCGGGGCGCTGCGTTCACCAGCGATAGCCAATGCGTGCGTACCAGCGACGACCCAGCAGGTCGTACGTCATGGTGTCGGTGTTGGCGTCGGTGTAGCTCTGGATGAAAGGCGCGGAACGATCGAATACGTTGTCCACGCCGATCGCCACATCCAGTGCCTTGCTGACCGCATACCTGAGCTGGAGGTTGTGATAGAACACCGAAGGCGCATGATCACCAATATCACCGTGTGCAGCATTGATGTCGTCGGCCCGGCCGATGTACTGGGTGGTCCAGGTGCCTGACCATTGCCCGCGTGCGGCGTTCAGCGACAGCAGACCGCGCCAGCGGGCATAGCTGCCACGACCGCCGGTGATCCGGCCCGCATAGGTGATCACTTCCGCCCCTGCGTATGGACGCACGTCATAGCGCTGGAGGTAGGAGACGTCAGCGCTGACGCTGGCATCCATGCCCCACGGCTTGAACTCGTACAGGGCTCCCAGGTCGATGCCACTGACTTCCTCATCGGCCGTGTTCACCGGCTGCGACGACAGGTAGTCCACTTCGCCGGTACGCGCATTGCGGGTGAAGTTGCTGGCATTGCAGAACGGGTGCGCCAATGCCGGCGTGTTGTAGCAGATGGCCAGCTTGGTGGATCCGGCGATGCGCTGGATCGCGTTCTCGATGCGGATGCGGTAGTAGTCCAGGGTCAGGGTCAGCCCTGGCGCGAACGTGGGCGTCCACACCACGCCTGCGGTAAAGGAGGTAGCGTCTTCGGGTTCGAGATCCGCGTTGCCACCAGAGGTGGTGAGGATGGTGTTGCCAGGCTGCACATAGCCCGCCGGTACGCCATGCGCCTGGCAGTTCGCACGTACCACCGAGTCGGCCGAGAGGCTGCTCCAGCCACTGCAGGGATCGGTGGTGGTGAGATTGCCTTCGGCCACGCCACCGAACAGTTCGGGAATGTTGGGGATGCGGAATGCGGTGGCATAGGTACTGCGCAGCTTCAATGAAGGGCTGACCTGCCAGTCCAGGCCGACCTTGTAGTTGAAGTCGCGGCCGAACAGATCATAGTCGGACACGCGGCCGGCCAGGTTCAGGTACAGGGAATCGGCAATGGCCGCGTCCTGCAGCAACGGCACTGCCAGCTCCACGTAAGCCTCCTTGGCCGTGTATCGCCCGGCGATCGGATCCTGCTGGTTGGTGTTGCCGATTCCGAGCACGGTCAGCGGGTCAGGATCGCGCCAACCGCGCTCCCTGCGCACCTCGACGCCAGCGGCGAAACCCACCCAGCCCGCAGGCAGCTCGAAGATCTGCCCGCTGAGGTTGGCAGTGAAGCTCTTCTGCTCGTTGCCGCCGGTATCGCGTGAGGTGTACAGGATGTAGTCGAGCACCTCGCGGCTCAGGTCGCCATAGCCCAGATAGTCGCCGCAAGGAATGGCGGCACCAGGCGCAGTGCTGCACAGCGCGCGGTCCAGGGTCTGGTCGACGCGATCAAGATTGGCAACGTTGTCCGAGCCATCCACGCCTGTGTTGCGTCCCCAGTTGAGGGCCACCGACCAGTCCCAGCTGGTGCCGAGCTGGCCTTTCAGGCCCGCCACCACGCGGTAGGTATCGGTCTCCTGGAAGAAGTGCCGTGGGCCGGCTTCTTCCAGGCGCCGGCGCTGCAGCAGCAGATCCTGCCCGGTGGGATTGGTTGGATGATCGGCGGCGATGTTGATCGGCCGGTACACGCCCAGCCCGCCCGACGTAGCCAGCTGCCTGGATTGGCGATTGGTGTACATCGCCTCGATGAAAACGCGCGTGCTGTCATTGAGTTGGCTGTCGCCGAACACGCTCAGGCTGAGCCGCTCGATGGGATTGACCGCATTGAGCGTGGGATTGCCGTTGTAGTTGTGCTTGGCTGCCGAGTACGGCTCGTAGAAATCGCCGTCGCCGCCAGCCACCTGGTTGAAGTTGACGCGCTGCCCGTCGGCCAGCAATGCACGGCCGCCGATCGTGCTCGAGCTGCCGGAACAGACCAACCGGCCATCGGATTCGATCAGGCCGCAGGGTGCGCGCGAGGCCATGTTGACGGCACCACTGTCGAAATAGCTGACCGCGGCCATCAGGGAGCCGTGCTCTCCGCGGATGCCCCAACTGATGTCGACCGAGGTTTCCTCGCCGTCGCCCTGGCTGGTCTGGCCATAACGCACCGCCGCTTCGGCACCGTCGAAGCCCTGCTTGGTGATGATGTTGACCACACCGGCCACCGCATCGGCGCCATAGATTGCCGAGGCTCCATCCTTGAGTACTTCCACCCGCTCGATCAACGACACCGGGATGACGTTGAGATCGACCGAGCTGTTGGCGCCGGTACCACCGTTGACCATGCGCCGGCCATTGAGCAGGACCAGAGTCCGGTTGATACCCAGGCCGCGCAGATTGACCTGGGTGGTGCCGTAACCGTTCTCGGCCCAGTAGGCATTGCTCTGGCTGCCGGCGAACCCGGCCGATGCCGGCAGGCGCTGCAGCAGGGTCTCCACCGAGGTGGCGCCGGAGCGCTCGATGGCCTCGGCATCGACCACGCTCACCGGGCCGACACCTGACAACTGAGCGCGCTTGATGTGGCTGCCGGTCACCTGCACGGTATCGAGCGTGCGTGCGCTTCCATCGGTGGGTTGCGCGTCCTGCGCGGCGGCGGAGTGAATGACGGAGAAACACAACAGGCTGCCGATGGCCGCAGCCAGGGCATTGGACTTGAGGTACATGCTCTCTCTCCCGCAGGGGTACTGTCTCTGGGTGCCCTCGCCACGCTGCGGGCAAGGGACACGATGGCGTCCTGTGGACGCAGGGACAGCCGCTCAGGCGATGGGAGGTCGGAATACCCGTGAGAGTTTGCTGGCGGGCAGGATCAGCGATGGCAACGCCAGATCCAACGTGATGCGCGGATGGGCCGTCGCCAACAGCAACGGTGGCATCGGCGGATACAGGCTCAACAGGCAACGACAGTCACAACTGCTGGCGTCAACGCAGGTGCAGTGATCTTCATGCCCGGAGCCGGCGGCAGCCGGGGCCTGCTCATGGGAGGCATGTGCCGCCGCAGGTGCCCCCACTGTCGTGCGAGGCGTAACCTGGCATCCCACTGCCGCGCGAGCAGATGAATGCTGGCCGCCTGCGCCATGCAGGGCCATGCGCGTCCCCGCCCAGGCTCCGAAGATGCCTTCGAAGAGGAGCACGGCCATCAGCAGCAGCGGCAGCCATCGGCGGTACGGCATGGGAGCTCTGGAGACCCTCGGTTATTTGTATATACATACAAGCAATAGCGTGGTCAGTGAAACGCTGTCAACCATCATTGACGAAGTACCTGCGCATCGCCTTCCGTGCCGAACTCCTGAACACCGCTTTCCCGCCCTGCAATACCATCGTTGCAGGCATTTCTCCCAGCGTTGCAGCAGCGCGGATCCCATTGCGGGTGCACAACGATTATCCTGCGTTGCAGCATGACCCGCCGATCCATGAACGGCTGGGAGGATGCAATGGCAGCGCTCGCTCCGGCAACTACCGGTTTCAGATGCAACTTCCAGGCACGCCTTCCGCGGGTTGTTTTCCCTTCCCCCCTGACAAGGATGCGATCCATGAGCTTCCATTCCCTCCAACAGGTCCCCGGCGTCGCCGCCCAGGCCCCGGCCGAAACCACCGGCTTCGTGTTCAACCACACCATGCTGCGGGTGAAGGACATCACCGCCTCGCTGGACTTCTACACCCGCGTGCTCGGCTACCAGCTGATCGACAAGCGC
>Ga0209762_100237_pt1 | contig 12024 bp, 9 predicted proteins | sample UppTromiDAQMD021_FD_185834 | JGI IMG/M metagenome (GOLD analysis project Ga0209762, IMG submission 185834) | Upper troposphere microbial communities from Maryland, USA - DAQMD-021 (SPAdes) (version 2) | ecosystem: Environmental > Air > Outdoor Air > Unclassified | place: USA: Maryland, Virginia... | reverse complement strand
CAGTGGCTCCAAGAAACGTCCACTCCGGGCTCGCAGACTGCGGCCTCAGCGGTCGCACTGGGTGGCCGCCCGAAGCCGGGCGTTTCAATGAACAACCGCAGGACCTGGATCATTGCCGCGGCCGTAGCTGCCGTTGCAGGCACCGCCGGCTGGTGGGCATTCACAGGCGGCGATGATGCCGCGCTGATCACTGCGCCGGCAAGGGTTGCGGACCTGGAGAAGACCGTACAGGCGGTGGGCCGGGTCAACCCGAAAGAGTTGGTGGCGGTGGGCGCGCAGGTGTCCGGCCAGGTCAAGCGCCTGCATGTGGTGCTGGGCCAGCGTGTGCACGCTGGCGATCTGATTGCCGAAGTGGATTCGCAGCCGCAGCGCATCGCCTTGCGCAGCGCCGAAGCGGCTGCCAATGCGCTGCGTGCCCAGCATGCGGCCAGCCAGGCGCGCTACGCCCAGGCCATCCGCGTGCATGAGCGCCAGTCGCAGCTGGTGGCTTCGCAGTTGGTGTCACAGGAAGGGTTCGAAGGCGCACGGGTAGCGCGTGATGCCGCGCGCGCGGACGTGGCGGCGCTGCAGGCGCAGATCGACCAGGCCGTGACCCAGGTAGAGACCGCGCGGATCAACCTGGGCTACACCCGTATCGTCTCACCCTCCGAGGGCTACATCGTGGCTATCGTCACCAAGGCCGGGCAGACGCTGAACTCGATGCAGACCACGCCGACCATCGTAATGCTGGCACAGATGGACACGATGACGGTTCGCACCGAGATCGCGGAGGCCGACGTGGAGTTGATCGCGCCTGGCCAACCCCTGTGGTTCTCCACGCTGGGACCGGGCGGACGCCGCTACGAGTCGCATCTGCAGCAGCTTGAACCCGCGCCGTCGTCGATTGCCGACGTGGCCACCGGCAACACCGGTGGATCGGCGCAGACGCCGAAGGCGGTGTACTACGCCGGGCTGTTTGACGTACCCAATCCGGGCCTGAAACTGAAGCCGTCGATGACGGTGAAGGTGACGATCCAGCTGGCGCGCGCCGCCAACGCGCTGCAGGTGCCGTTGACGGCAGTGTCCGAGAGCGATGACAGGGCGGGCAACAGCGCGACCGTGCAGGTGATCGATGCCAAGGGCCGTGCCCGCGAGCGCGCGGTGACGACCGGCCTGCGCACCGCTACTGCAGTGCAGATCCTGTCCGGGCTCAAGGCAGGTGAGAACGTGGTGGTCGGGCAGGCGCCCAGTGGCGCGGAAGCCGAGCCCACCAGCCTGCTGGGGATGTGAGCATGGCCGACGCGCTGCTTGAACTGCATGGCGTATCGCGCGCCTATCGCTCGGCCGCCGGCGAGGTGGCGGTGTTGAAAGACGTGTCGCTGCGCATCCTGGCGGGCGAGTTCATCGCCATCATCGGCCCGTCCGGTTCGGGCAAGTCCACCTTGATGAACATTCTGGGCTGCCTGGACCGGCCGACCGAAGGCAGCTACCGCGTGGATGGGGCAGCGACCGAGCAGATGTCGCCTGACCAGCTGGCACGGCTGCGGCGCGAGCACTTCGGCTTCATCTTCCAGCGCTACAACCTGATGGAGAACCTCAGTGCCACCGAGAACGTGGCCTTGCCCGCCGTCTATGCCGGGGTGGACGCCGATGCACGTACGGCGCGTGCACGCCTGCTGCTGGAAACACTCGGCCTGGGCGAGCGCACCACGAACCGGCCCAGCCAGTTGTCCGGTGGCCAACAGCAGCGCGTCTCCATCGCACGCTCGCTGATGAACGGCGGCGCGATCGTGCTGGCCGACGAGCCGACCGGTGCGCTGGACCAGGCCAGTGGCCAGCAGGTGATGGCCGAGCTGAAGCGCCTGCACGGGCAGGGCCATACCGTGATTCTGGTGACCCATGACGCTGCGATTGCTGCCCACGCGTCACGTGTGATCGAGATCGCCGATGGACGCGTGGTGGCGGATCGCCAGGGACGAGGCCCTTCAGTGCGGCAGCGTGCGGACGCGCCGGGGCGCACACCCACGGTGGCTACCGAGCGGCGCGCGCGCATCGATGCCATGCGCGAGGCGACGCGGATGGCCGTGCGCTCGATGCTGGCCCATCGCCTGCGCACCCTGCTGACCATGCTCGGCATCATCATCGGCGTGGCCGCGGTGGTGACCGTGGTGGCGTTGGGCAAGGGCGCACAGGCGCAGGTCGAGTCACAGATCAACGAGCTGGGCGCGAGCACGCTGGAGATCTTCCCGGGCGCTGATTTTGGTGACCCGCGCTCGGCGGAGATCGAGACGCTGGTGGTAGGCGATGCCGATCACCTGGCCGCCCTGAGTTACGTGGACAGTGTCAGCCCCAACCTCAGCGGTTCGGTAGCAGCACTGCAGGGCGGCCGACGAGCCAATACGCAGGTGCTGGGCGCCGGTGCCGATCTGCCGCGCGTGCGCGGGCTGCGCCTGAGGGCCGGCCGGTTCTTCACCGATCCCGAGGTGGAGGCGCATCGGGCAGTGGGCGTGGTCGACCAGAAGGCAGCGAAGGCGTTGTTCACCGGCAACCCCATCGGCAGCACGGTGCTGCTGGGCGGCATGCCGGTCGAGGTGATCGGCGTGGTCGGCCCCAATGCATTCGCCGGTGGCGCCACGCCGACGGTCTACGTTCCCTACACCTCGGCTGCCTCGCGCCTGCTTGGCAGCCAGCGGCTGGAGAGCATTACCGTGCGTGTGCGCGATGACGTTCCGACCCGTGCAGCGGAGGTCTCGCTGGGTGCGGAACTGCAGCGGCTGCACGGGCGTCGCGACTTCTTCATCTACAACTCGGACCAGATCCGCAAGGCGGTGATGAAATCCAGCCAGACCATGGCGGCGCTGGTTTCGGCGATCGCGGCGGTGGCGCTGGTGGTCGGTGGCGTGGGCGTGATGAACATCATGCTGGTGTCGGTAAAGGAGCGCGTGCGCGAGATTGGCGTACGGCTGGCGGTGGGTGCCCGGCAGGGCGACATCCTGCGTCAGTTCCTGATCGAGGCTGTATTGATCTGCCTGTTCGGCGGCGTGCTGGGCGTGTTGTTCGCGTTGGGTGCGGGCGCCCTGTCCAGCCTGCTGTCGCTGGGTGTGCCGTTCCTGTTCACGCCCGGGCCGGTGCTCGCTGCGCTGGCGTGTTCGTCTGCGATCGGGCTTGGCTTCGGTTACTTTCCGGCGCGCAGCGCGGCGCAGCTGGACCCGATCCAGGCATTGGCGGCGGAGTAGTGTCGGCCGCCGTGGTACCCGTAGAGCCGAGCCCGCGCTCGGCTGCTCTCCGTGCAGACCGCAAGGCACCCTGCGCTGTGTGCAGCGAGCCGAGCTTGGGCTATGCCGGTCGTCGTGACCGGCACCCTTCGGGCCGTCGCACGCGACGTTGGCAACGGCTCTTGCCGCGGCCTTCGGCTCTACACGGGATTCCCGGCGGCAGAGCGAGCGTGTCAGTGCGGCGGAAAGGCGATGACGATGTCATTCAGCGGCAGCTGGTTCTGCCGTGGCGCGGCCACGGCTGGCTTCCAGGCATCACCCTGGCCGAACAACTGCGCTTCGCCTTCAGGGCCGAGATCCTCGAAGGCCTGGAAGACATAGGGAATGCCTTCGGATCCTTCGAAGCTTGCCTTGTTGGAAAGCTGGAAGTGCAGATGCGGAGCGGCGGAGTTGCCTGACTGCCCAAGTTCGGCCAGCGGCTGTCCGCGCTGGACACGTTGCCCAGCTTTCACCCTGATGCTGCCGGTGCGCAGATGGGCGTAGCTGGCAAAGGCTCCCGGCGCGATTTCCAGGACCACGTAGTTCCCGAACAGACCGTCTGCTGTCAGTGAGGCAGGCTCCGGCTGTGGGATGAGGGCCGGATGCTCGGATTGCCCATCTCGCACCGCGCGCACGATGCCATCGGCGACCACCAGTACGGGTGCTGCGTATCCTATCCAGTCCGAATGACGCGTGTGCTGCAGATCCTTGGCGGTCGAACGCAGTGCGTGGCCGTGTTCGTCGACACCGACCAGATCGAGTGCGAAGCGCTGCGGAATGGTCAGCTCACCATTCACCGCTACCAGGCTGCCCCAATGGTGTGACTGCGCGTCGCCGGGTCCTTCGTGGGCGAGCCACCGGCCTCCTCGCAGGGGCGGACCGAGCGCAATGGCTGGCGATGCGTTGATCGCAACGCGGGCGCCATCAAGCGCCACGCTGCCGTGGTCCGCGGTCTCCAGCAGCATGCGGTGCCGGAGCGAATGCGGAACGTGGGCTGCGGCGGGCAGTGACAGCCACAGGAACACCACCAGACGCTTGCCCGGCGCAATGGAGACCACGCCATCCTCCGCTGGGGTCGGCCGCACCCAGCGGCTCAGGGCAGAGGCGTCCAGGCTCAGCAGCGGCGTGCCGGCATCGTCGCCCAGCACCTGCAGCCATTGCGGCTGCAGCGCACCGGTATCGCCGTAGTAGTTGGTGATGTGCAGCTCGTAGGCCAGATGGCGCAGGCCGTCGCTGCCGACAAAGAGAGTCGGTGCGAAAGGTATCCTTGCTTCGACCGGCGCAGGGGTCGGCGTCGGCAATGCCAGTGAAGGAAGCAGCAACAGCAGCAGGGCGAGGCAGATGCTGCGGGTCATGCGCGTTCCCCAGTCGGCCGTGGGCGGCCGATGGCGAGCATAGCGCCGTGTGACGGCCAGGGATATACGGACAGGGGTTGATCAGGGCTGCGCGCGCGGGTGCCTGCGCACGCGGGCGCGCTCGCGATACAGGTGGCTGTCGGCACGTTGCAGGGTATCGGCCACCGACTCGCCCGTTGCATGGTGGGTCGCCCCCATCGAGAAGGGCGTGGGCGATTGCCCCGCGTGCTGCGCATACCACTGCTCCAGCGCGGCCAGCCGCCCCGGTTGCGGGGCGGTCAGCACCACCATGAACTCGTCACCGCCCATGCGCACCACGTTCTCCGCCGTACCCAGCGGCGAACGCAGGAAGGCGGCGAATTCCACCAGCACAGTGTCACCCCGCGCATGGCCCTGGATGTCGTTGACCTGTTTGAAATGATCCAGATCGAACACCAGGCAGGCCCATGCCTGGTCGGCCAGTTCATCAAGGCGGGGCAGGAAGCGGCGGTTGTAGCTCTGGGTAAGCGGATCCTTGAAGGACATCTCGCGCAGTTGCTGTTCCTGCATCCGCAGCGCGGTGACGTCCTGCGCATGCCCCAGCACGTAGGGTGGGTTGGCTTCGCTGTCGAGCACGTTGTGATACGCCCAGTAATGGCGCGCTCCATCGGCGGCGATCAGTTCGATCACGCCGGCATCGGTGTGGTTGGCCTGGATCCGGGCGAGGTAGGCCTTGAAACCCTCGCGCTTCTCAGGCGGCATCAGGTCACACAGGCTGCGCCCAATCATCTGGCCCTCATCGTATCCCAATGACTGTACGGCCGCAGGATTCACCGAAGTAAGAACGCCTTCCAGCGTATGCGTGCAGATCAGGCCGAGGCTGTAGTGGAACAGGCGGCGGTAGCGCGTCTCGCTGGCTTCCAGCGCATCCAGCGCGGCGCGCTCTTCGGTGATGTCCTGGATGGCCCCGACCAGCCGCGGGCGGCCATCGACCTGCTGCCGGCTACCGACCACGCGGGTCCAGATGGCGCGCTCGTCGGCGGTGGTCATGGGCAGCTGCACCTCCCAGGACCTGCCTTCGTCGATGCAGCGCTGCACTGCGGCGCGGATGATGTTGCGGCTGTCCTCGCGATAGAACGAGAGTGCGGTCTCCAACGTGGGCTCGAAGTTGCTGCGCACGCCGTGCAGTTGCTTGGTTTCGCGGGTCCAGCGCACTTCGTTGGTGAGCAGATCCATCTCCCAGCCGCCCACCCGCGCCGCGCGGTTGGTGCGCTCCAGAAAGTCCTCGCTGCGTTTCAACTCGCGGTGCAGTGCTTTGGCCTGGGCAACCTGCGCCATCAGGGTGCTGCGCTGTTCCAGTACCTGGGTGGTGACCCGTGCCAGGTGAACCATCAGCTCGCGCTGCGAGGGCGACAGCACACCGGGCATCGGGTCGAGCAGGCACAGCGTGCCAATGCGTGCACCATGGGCCGAGCCCAGAGGGATGCCGGCGTAGTGGCGGATGCGCGGCCCACCGGTGACCAGTGGATTGGTGGAAAAGCGTGGGTCCTGGCGCGCATCCGGTATCTCGAACAGCCCGTCCTGGCGTATGGCATGGGTGCAGAAGGAAATCTCGCGCGCCGTCTCGCTGACGCCCTCCAGGCCGATGTTGGCCTTGAACCATTGGCGGTCTTCGGCCACCACGGTGATCAGGCCCATGGTCAGTCCGGTCGCGGCGCGGGCCGCGGCGACGATGGCATCGAACACCGGCTCCGGTGGCGTATCCAACAGGTGCAGTCGTTCGATTTCGAGCAGTCGTTCGGCTTCGTCCATGGCGCTTTTCAGGGCTGGGTGGCGAGGGCGGTTGCGGCGGCTGGCTGGCGCTACGCTAGTGCGCGCGCCGTTATGTATCGCCACGGCGGGGTGATGCCGATGTGAGGTGGGCGCGCCGGCTCAGTGCTGTTGGAGCGATGCCTGCAAGGCGCTGGCCAGCGCAGCGTCTCCGGATACCAGGTCCTGCCAGCGCAGTGTGATGCCCTTGCGCCGCCCCTTCTCAACCAGCTTGAGGCCCTCAGGGGCCACGGTGAGAGTGTAGGGTTGGCCGTCGATGTGCAGTTCGCGGCGCAGTGGCTTGTCGAGCGGGGTCATCATCGTTTCCTCGCTGGGGCGGAAGCGCGACGTGGCTGGATCGATACGTGACGGTGATCACGGATGTGCCACCGCCAGGGGAAATCAACAGCGCGGGTGATGCCGATGCGGGGCCCGACCACTGGATCCTCCGGCGGCGGCATGCCATCGCTGGCGATGACAATGCCGTGGTTGCCGGTCACCAGATCAGCGCCGTCGAAGCTGCGGTCCAGCCCGAAGGCCTGCGAGAGCTTGCCGGACCCGCTGGCCAGATCGTGGTCGCGGCGCGCGGCGGGGCGCAGTTCGCGCATGCGCTCCAGGCCCACCAGCGGCTCGATGGCCCGCAGCAGCACCGCCACGCCTTCACCCACTTCGCCGCAGACAACGTTGCTGCCCCAGTGCATGCCGTAAGTGAAGTAGACATACAGGTGGCCGGCCTCGCCGAACATGCTGGCCGTGCGCGGCGTCTGCCCGCGAAAGGAGTGCGCCGCCGGATCGACGCTGCCCGCGTACGCTTCGACTTCAACGATGCGACCGGCTCGGCCATCGTCACGGACCAGAAGTTTGTTGAGCAGCTCGGGCGCAACCTCGACGGGCGGGCGCCGGTAGAAGCTGCGCGGGAGGATCTGAAGAGCGGAGGGCAACCAATCCGGCACGGTAGAGGCAGGCTCGGGCAAATGTTGGTGGCACTGTGGCATTGGACTGGTGAAACGGGCGCAGACGCAGCGTCATTCCGGCGCGGGCGGTGCAGCCAGCGCGGCGCGCCGGGCGGCATAGACCTCGGGTGTCTGCGGTTTGATGAACAGTGCCACCAGTTCCGGATACTCGCGCTTCACCGCCGTTTCGATGCGGGTGATGCACGCCTCGATCTGGGGCGTCTTCCGGTCATCCTCGAACTCGGCGCTGAGCATGGCCACGACCTGTTCCGGTCCCATCTGCATGGTGGTCACGCCATTGGCACGGCGCAGGTCCGGATCGGTTTCGGCCACTGCCATGATCCGCTCGGCCACCGCCGGGTGGGCCGGCTCTCCAACCAGCAGGCCCTTGGTTTCACGGGCCAGGAGGAAGGCGGTTGCGGCCAGCACGCCGGCGATGCACAGCGACGCCACACCATCAAGCACCGGCATATCCAGCGCCTGCGCGGCCACCAGGCCGATCAACGCGAAGCCCAGCCCGAGCAACGCAGCGCTGTCTTCCAGCAGTACGGTGAAGGTGGAAGGATCCTTGCTGCGACGGAAGGCTTCGAAGTAGCCAAGCTTGCCTTTGGTACGCCGGAACTCGCGCAGCGCCACCCACCAGGAGGCACCCTCGAACAGGATGGAGATGCCCAGCACGCTGTAGCTCAGTGCATGGTTGGTGGCCGGTTCCGGCCGGCGGATATGCTGGATGCCCTCGTAGGCCGAAACACCGGCGCCGGCGGCGAACACCAGCAGGGCGACGATGAAGCTCCAGAAGTACAGCTCGCGGCCGTAGCCAAATGGATGCAGGGAATCCGGCGCCTTGCCGGCACGGCGCAGCCCGTACAGCAGCAGGAGTTCATTCAATGTGTCGACCAGCGAATGCACGCCCTCACTGAGCATGGCCGAGCTGCCGGAGATGCCGGCAGCGATGAACTTGGCGATGGCGATGGCCAGGTTGCCCGCGAGGGCGGCGTAGATGACCAGACGGGAACCGGTGGGAGCAGACATCAAGGCAAGGGGGAGGGCAGGTGGATGCCTGATCTTCCGGACGGGCATGTCCCCGGGATGTGCAGGTGTCCGATGTGCCGGGGCCGGGCAGGGGCCCAACTGCCGCTGCGATCAAGCCGGTTAGACGACGGGACTGCGGACGCCGGGCCCTACGCTTGGGTCAGTCGTCGTTGCCGATCCTGTTCGAAGCGACGTCGACTATTTTTCCATGACCTGAAGAGACTTCGATGAATCGCAAACTTTCCTCGCCGATGCCTGACCCTACTCCCCGCTCGAACGGTGGAGAGGTGCCCGTCTGGTACGCCCTTATCAGTCTGGCGTTCTGCGCTACCGTCGCATCGATCTCCAGCACCCTGCTGTACATTGCGGGTCGCACGTTTGTTGCAGTGGCAGGTGCAGCCCCGATCGCAAGCTGGGGACGCCCGGGATACGGGCTGCTGATCGTCATGGGATTCCTTGCGTTGGCGTCCTGGTACTTCAAGGCGAGCGTAAAGGCCGCACAGAAGGTTCTGCCGGCCCGCTTCTTCATCTGATACAGTCGTTTCGGCCCAGGGTGCCGGCCAGCGGGCGGCACCACCGTTCAATCCGCCATCACGCGCCCAATTGCATCGGCCAGCAGGGCGCGTACCCGTTCCGGTGGCAGGTCGGGATCGCGCACGGCGCGCATGGCCAGGCCTTCTACCAGCAACCGCAGCAGCAGGGTGCGGCCGGCAATCTGCTCTTCGTCCAGAACCCGGCCAAGGCTGGCATCGCGCTGGCGCAGCCAGGCATGGATGGCGGCGCTGGTCTGCTTGTCATGGGTACGCAGCACACCGGCCAGCTCCGGATCGCGATGGGCTTCGGCATTGATTTCCGCGTACAGCGCAACGCTTGCAATCGCATTGCCGTGAATAGGCAGCACTTCACCGCGCGCCCATTGCTGATAGCACGCGAGCAGGCCATCGACCAGGTCCGAGGCCGCCGGCATCTCGCTGATCGAGGCCTGGTCGTGACGCAGCTGGCGCTCGATCAGCGCCAGGATCAGGGCGCGCTTGTTGGCGAAATAGCGGTACATCAAGCCTTGGCTGATCTCGGCCTCGGCGGCGATATCACCGATGGACCCGGCGTGAAATCCACGAGTGATGAAGCACTTCTGGGCGGCGTCGAGGATGCGCCGGCGCTGGGCCTCGGCATGGGCTGCAGCAGGATCTTCGGCGGTCGGGGCTACGGCGGATCTCGGCGTCATTGCGTGAGGTCAGGGCGTCCAGAGGCGGGATAGTACGTCACAAAAGGTGTGAATGAACGGTCATTCATTTGTAATTCCCGCCTCCCAGACTGCGCCGGCCTTCTCCTTCCGCGAATGAGTCCGATGCGCCACGCTATGCTGCACCGCCCGCTGCTCACCCTCGCCATCGCCGCCGCTCTGCCGGCGCTGGCCCATGCCGAAGACAGCCCCAGCGCCGACGCCAGCGCGTCCGCCGATGCCGCACGTACCGTGGTCGCCCTCGACCAGGTAATGGTGACCGCCCAGAAGCGCGCCACCAACCTGCAGGAGACGCCGATCTCGGTGTCGGTGGTCGATGCCGAAGCGCTGAAGGATCGCAGCGCGATCTCGCTCGGCAGCCTGTCCGATGGCTCCATCCCGTCGTTGCGGGTCACGCCGTTCGCCACCCGCAGTTCCGCACTGAATATCGGCATCCGTGGCATCGGCGCCTCCGGCGACGCCAACCAGCCGGCGCGCGATGCCGGCGTCGGCATCTACGTCGATGGCGTGTTCATGGGCCGCGCGCAGGGCCTGGGCAGCATGCTCTACGACGTGGAGCGCATCGAAGTGCTGAAGGGCCCGCAGGGCACGCTGTTCGGCCGCAATACCGAAGGCGGCGCCGTGAGCATCGTGACCAAGGCGCCGACCGGCGAGTTTGGCGGCAGCGTCAGCGCCGGGGTGTCCAACTTCAGTGGGTACAACAGTGCGCTGCACCTGGACCTGCCCAAGGTGGGCGATGTCAGCTTCAAGATCGACGCCGTACAGGCCAAACGCGGCGGCACCACCGACAATCCCATGCGCGGCGAGCGCGACTTCAACAGCTACGACAAGCGCGGCGCACGCCTGAGCGCGCTGTGGCAGCCGAGCGATGACTTCTCGCTGCTGTACGCCTTCGACCGCTCCTACGATGCCACCACGCCGTATCACACCCAGGTCCTGGTACCGGGCGCCTACCTCAGCCCGCTGCAGAAGGCAGGTGCCAGCCAGGACCGCCGCGACAGCGCCATCCTGGGCGGGCCGCAGGAAGACAATATCGGCCGCACCAGCGGCCATCTGTTGAACCTGTCGTGGGCATTGAATGACAACCTTGAGCTGAAGTCGATCAGTTCCTACCGCGAGCTGACCCAGGGCCAGTTCGACATGGGCCTGGTCGATGCGATCTCGGCCTATGGTGGCGCCGGCACCCCGTTCGGCCGCTACAGCCTGGCCCAGGTCTACCAGCACCAGTACAGCCAGGAATTCCAGCTGATCGGTAACACCTCGCAGGTGCAGTTCCTTGGCGGTGCGTTCTACTACCACGAGACCGCTGGCGACAATGCACAGACCCCGAACATGCTGGTGTGGGGGCCGGGTGGCAACAGCTACACGGTGAACCCCGCGACCAATCCGCTGGATCTTTCCCGGGTGCGTATCGACCGTGCCAGCAAGGCGTGGACCGACAGCCTGGGCGTGTTCGGCCAGGCCACGTGGACACCGGAAGCACTGCAGCGCCTGCACCTGACGGCCGGCGGTCGCTACACCCGTGATGACAAGAAGGGCAACCTGTACATCGTCAACGGTGCCGCCACCAACCTTGCGTTCAAGGACCGCTGGAGCCGCTTCGACCCGATGGTCAACATTGCCTACGACCTTGGCGAACACGCCATGGTCTATGCCAAGTACAGCACCGGCTTCAAGGCGGGTGGCGCCAACTCACGTTCGACCAATTACGCGGCCTTCGGTCCGGAGGAAGTGACGGCCTATGAGCTGGGCTTCAAATCGCAGTTCTGGGACAACCGTGCACGCCTGAACCTGACCGTGTTCGATTCGACCATCGCGCACAAGCAGATGGACTTCTCGCTGCCGTTCGACCCGAACAGCGGTGAAACACGCACCACCATGGTCACCACCAACGCACTGAGCGATGGCAAGTCCCGGGGTGCGGAGCTGGAATTCAACGTGATGCCGGTCGACAACCTCACCCTCGGCCTCAACTACGCCTACACGAAGATCGATGCGCAGACAGCAACCGACCCGTTCGGCGCTGGCGTGCAGGTGACCGTGCAGCCGCTGCTGGCACCGAAGAATGCGGGCAGCCTGTCGGCCGACTATCTGGTGCCGTTCGCCAACTTCTCGGCACTGAAGTTCCATTTGGACGGCAACTGGTCCGACGGCTACTACACCAGCGAGTACGACCAGATGCTCACCGACAGCTCGTTCGTGGTGAATGCACGGGTGGCATTGGTGGATGTGCCGGTCAACGGCACCGGCACCACGATGTCGTTCTCGCTGTGGGCACGCAACCTGCTGGATGAGCAGCACCTGTTCTACAAGATCAACAGCGCGGCGCTGGGCCAGAGCGGCATCTTCAACGACCCGCGCACCTTCGGCCTGGATGTGGCCGTCAACTTCTGATTCGAACGGAGAACCCCATGAAGACC
>Ga0209762_100235_pt1 | contig 12274 bp, 6 predicted proteins | sample UppTromiDAQMD021_FD_185834 | JGI IMG/M metagenome (GOLD analysis project Ga0209762, IMG submission 185834) | Upper troposphere microbial communities from Maryland, USA - DAQMD-021 (SPAdes) (version 2) | ecosystem: Environmental > Air > Outdoor Air > Unclassified | place: USA: Maryland, Virginia... | reverse complement strand
CGCGGTTCGGCCAGCGAGGATGCCGAAGACCTGGCGCAGGAGGTCTACCTGCGCCTGCTGCGCAGCACCGGCGAAGATGCCGATGCGGTCGAGAACCCGGAAGCCTACCTGTTCACCGTGGCGGCCAACCTCGCGCGCGAGCATGCGCGTGCGCGGTCGTCGCTGCCGCCGCTGGAAGACGTCGATCTGCTGGCCGAAGTGCTGAAAAGCGAAGAAGACATCGAAGGTGAATTCGAGCGTGCGCAGCGCTGGAATGATATCCGCAGCACCATCGCACGACTGCCGGCAACCACGCGGCGGGTGATGGAGCTGCACTACCGCGACGGGCTGGATTGCCCGGCCATCAGTCAGCAGCTGCAGGTGTCGGTGCACATGGTGCGCAAGCACATCGGCAAGGGGCTGGAGGCCTGCAGGAAGGCGCTGGGCGCCAAGGAGCACACATGAACCGGACCTCATCGCCCGTAGTCGACGACACGATCGCCTGCGAGGCCATGGACTGGTTCCTGCGCAATCGCGACGGAACACTGGGCGAGGCCGAGCGGGTTGCGTTCCTGGGCTGGATGAAGCACTCGCCGGAGCACGTGCGCGCCTACATGCACGCCCTCGCGTCGCACCGGCAGGTGGGTGAGGCGCTGCAATCACCGTTGCCTGAAGAGGCGCTGGTACCGCCACGGCAGGTCGCCGCCAAGGTGGTGCCGCTGTTCGCCAGCGTGCACGCACCGCCGCGCGCTGTGCCGCGTCGCGGTCGTGCGCGCTGGTGGGTGATGGCCGCCGCAGCCTGTATCGCCCTGCTCGGCGTGGGCCTGGTTCCGCAGGTGATGCCTACCGGGCAGCTGTACAGTGCCGGACAGGGTGAACTTCGCGACCTGGTGCTGCCCGACCAGACCCAGGTGCGGCTCAACGCGGACAGCCGCCTGCGGGTACGCATGGGCTGGTTCAGCCGCAAGGTGGAGTTGCTGCAGGGTGAGGCCACGTTCGATATCGCCGGTGACCGACGGCCGTTCGAGGTGCAGGTGAACGGCTTGCAGATCCGCGATATCGGCACGGTGTTCGATGTGTCCCGACGGTTGCAGGGCACGCGCATCGGCGTGGTTTCCGGCGAGGTGGAGGTATGGAGCCAGGGCGCGGACGCCCGGCGCCTTGCGCAACTGGGCGAAGGCCGGGTGGTGCAGGTCGACGCGCGCAGCCATGCGGTGGAGTCGCTGGATGTACCGTTGTCGATGCTGCTGGACTGGCAGCGGCGCAAAGTGTCCTTCCTGGATGAGCGGCTGGACGAGGTGGCCGCTGCCTTCAACCGGCACAACCAGGTGCAGGTGCGCGTGCTGGACGAAGGTGCGGCATCGGCACGGTTGTCGGGCAGCCTCGATGCGCATCGCATCGGTGCGCTGCAGGCCTTCCTCGAACGCGACCCGCGCTTCGTGGTGAGGCGCGAAGGCGACACCGTGCGGGTTGGCAGCCGCTGAGGCCCGTGTGGTCGCGGACTGTCAGAAAAAATTCATCGAATCCGCGTTCTCCACTTCGGTGGATGCGGGCTCTTACTTGGGAGAAGCCGCTGCCGATCCGCGCAGCGGCACCTGCTGCCTTCTCTCTTCCAAGGACCCGTGATGCGCAACACGCTCTACCTGTCGATCATCCTCGCCCTGTCTCCCTGCAGCGTGCCGTCGGCGGCTGCGGCCACTACCGATGGTCTCGAGGCCCGCGTTTCGGCGCCGATCGAGGCGCAGCCGTTGGCGCGTGCGCTGGAGCAGTTGTCGCGCAGTTCCGGGGTGCAGTTCCTGTACTCGGCCGGTGGTAATGCCCGCATGGCCGGTGCAGTGCCGCGCGGTGCCACCGTCAAGCAGGCGCTGGATGCACTGCTGGCCGGTACCGGCCTTGGCTACACCGTGGTGGATGGCAATGTCATCGCAATCGATCCGGCACCCGTACGCAACGCGCCGAAGCCGGCCCCGCCGAAGCCGCGCGAGGCCGAGGCGATGGTGGCGCCGACCCTGGACACGGTGAAGGTGATTGCCGCACATGAGGTCATCGACCAGAAGAAGTCGTCGCCGGTGATCAAGGATTCGGTGGTGTATGACGAGATGGACAGCTACGGCGACGAGACCCTGGCCGAAAGCCTGATGGCCGCGCCAGGCCTGAGTGCGGTGGAGGATGCCGGTGAGCCACGTTACGTGACCGTGCGCGGCGTACAGGCCAACCTCAACTACACCACCATCGATGGCATCGCGATTGCCAGCGTGGGAGGCAGTGGCTCCGGCGAGCGCATGAACAACCTGCAGCTGATTCCCAGCGACATCGGCACCCGTACCGACATCTACAAGAGTTTCAGTGCCGAGCAGGCCCCGGATGCGATCGGCGGCGTGATCGACATCGTCAGCCGCAGCGCCTTCGATCGGTCCGGCAAGTACGTGTTTGCCGATGTGGCAGGCATCTATTCCACTGCCGAGACCAACGTCGAGCGCAGCGCTGGCGGCAACCACGAGACCCTGGGCCACTTCGGCAAGAGCGCCAAGATGGTGTTCTCCAACCAGTTCGGCGTCGACCAGTCGTTCGGCATCGTTGCGGTGGCACGCTATGAGCAGCGTTCGCGCAACAGCGTCAAGCGCTGGGTGGAGTCGAACTACTACTACAACGACGCTGGCAAATACCTCACCGACGGTACCACGGGTCCGGACGAGGCCAAGGGCTGGAACGGGTTGCGTGCGCCTGGCAACTTCAGCACCGGCACCTATACCAACTTCATCACCAACTTCGGTGGCTCCGCCAAGCTTGAGTGGAAGCCCTCGGATGATCCGTTCTACGCATCGCTGCTGCTGTACTCGTACCGGTTCTACGAGAACTCGACGATGAACAAGACCGATCTGTACGGCAACGCCAAGTTTCCGATACGCAACCAGACCGAAGACAGCGGCACCACCCAGATCAACAGCATCTACATCAAGAACCGGCACGACCGTTGGGACCGCAACAACCGCGGTGCCATCGCCAGCTTCAACTGGGATATCGGTGATCGATCGCAGCTGACCCTGCGCGGTGGCCATACCGAAGAGACCTTCCACAACAACCAGGTTTACTGGGGGGTGCGCGCCTACCCAAGCAATCTGTTCGTCGATTACGAGAATGACAGCCACGGCTTCCCCAACGCGGTGGCCGTTTCCGATTCCAGCCTGCTGACCAGTTCCGCATTCAAGCTCAATCCGGCGCAGGCCTACGTCTCCCCGCGCGATGCCAAGGAGAGCATCGACAACCTGCGCGCCGACTTCAGCTACAACATCGATGCCGATGCGAGAGGTTTCGGCCTGGCCGCCGGTGCCGAGTACCGCCATCTGAAGATCTGGCAGGACATCGACTTCGACTATTTCAAGAGCAGTGCCACGCTCAACGATTACCTGTACCCGGGTTCGACGCTGCTGGGCAGCGTGCCGGGCTTTCCGCTGATCGACAACCGCAAGTGGAACGAGGAACTGCTGCCAAAACTGGGCAACAACAATGCGGCGTATCCGAATGCCAACGTCACCAGTGACTACAAGTACGTGGAGGACATCACCAATGCCTATGTATCCGCGCACTACGCCTGGGACCGGCTGCTGCTGATCGGCGGCCTGCGTTACGACCACACCCGCTTCGATGCCTACAGCCCGTTCAGCGATGATGGCGGCACTACCTATACCTCCGCCTTCCGCAACACGAGCGGTGGCTACAACAATCTGCTGCCCTCCTTGAATGCAACCTTCAAGCTTACCGAGAACCAGCGCCTGCGCTTCTCCGCCAGCCGAACGCTGGGCCGGCCGACGCCGAGCAACATCGCCCAGGCCACCAGCACCAGTTGCGGCGATGACGAGGAGGGCAGGGGCTTCTGCAGCATCAAGCAGGGCAATGCCAACCTGCAGCCGCGCCGTTCCACCAATATCGATCTGGCGTGGGACCTGTATTTCAACGGCAACAACGGCCTGGTCTCTGTGGCGCTGTTCGACAAGGTGATCAAGGACGACATCTACACCCTGACCACCTTCGAGAACGTGGGTGATACCCGCTACCGGGTGACTCAGCCGATGAACACCGATGAGTCCACGCTGCGCGGTGTCGAGTTCGCGGTGGCCAACCGCAACCTGCAGTGGGGCCGCCAGCGTTTCGACATGTACTTCAACGCCACGCGGCTGGAAGGCCAGACCAACTACCGCATCAGTGATGGCACCGAGCGCCGCCTGGACCGGCTGCTGTACCAGCCGGACTGGTCGCTCAACGGTTCGGTGATCTGGCGCATGCCGTGGAAGAGCGCGCAGCTGCGCCTGTCCGGCACCTACCGCAGCCGGATGCTGGTCGACTTCGGCGACACCCAGTGGTTGGATTCGTACTATGACCCTTACATGACCTTCAACTTGGGCTTCAGCCACAAGGTCAGCAGGCACGTGACGCTGAAGTACGAGGCCAAGAACCTGTTCAACACCCAGCCGACCTACAGCACCGGCCCGAACGGGCGCTTCCGTACCGAGATCGACGACTACGGCCGCTTCTTCTACTTCCACATCATCTACAACTGAGGGCACAGCCGTGGATACGATCAATCGCAGGCGATTCCTGGCCCTGGCCGGCCTCTCTGCCGCCGGCGCCTGGATGGGCACCGCACACGCGCTGGCCGCGCAGGCCGATGCCACCGCGCTGAACCCGCGCAACCTGCTGGCCAAGCCGCGCTTCGCCAGCACACCCTTCACCCTGGGCGTGGCCTCGGGTGATCCCTCGGCCGATGGCATGGTGCTGTGGACACGGCTGGCAACTGAGCCACTGGTGTTCGGCGGCGGCATGCCGACCCGGCCGATGGTGGTCGAATGGCAACTGGCAGCAGACGATGGCATGCGCAAGGTGGTACGCCAGGGCTCGGCAATGGCGCATCCCGAGCTTGGGCACGCCGTGCACGTGGAGCTGGACGGGTTGGCGCCTGGACGGCCCTACTGGTACCGCTTCACCATCGGCGGCCACGCCAGTGCGGTCGGTTGCACCCGCACGCTGCCCGCAGCCACGGCCGTGGTGGATCGCGTGCGTTTTGCGGTGGCCGGTTGCCAGCACTACGAAGAAGGCCACTACACCGCGTGGCGGCGTATTGCCGAGGAGCCGCTGGATTTCGTCTTCCACTACGGTGATTACATCTACGAAGGCGAAAGCCAGCCGGGCCTGCGGAAGATGAACGGCCAGCCGTTCACCAACCTGCGGAATCATGTCGGGCCGCAGACCTACACGCTGGACGATTACCGCCGCCGCTACGCCCAGTACAAGAGCGATGCCGACCTGCAGGCCGCGCATGCGTCGGCACCCTGGTTCGTCACCTTCGATGACCATGAGGTGGACAACAACTGGGCTGGTGCCGAAGACCAGGACGATACGCCCAGCGAAGTGTTCCTGCTGCGCCGCGCACAGGCGTTCCAGGCCTACTACGAGAACATGCCACTGCGCCGTTCGGCATTCCCTCGCAATGGCCACATGCAGATGTACCGGCGCGCACGCTACGGCACGCTGATGGATCTGCACCTGCTCGATACCCGCCAATACCGCAGCAAGCAGGTGAACATGGCGCTGCGTGAGGAGGTGGAATCGCCGGAGCGCAGCATCGTGGGGGCGAAGCAGGAGCGCTGGCTGTTCGACGGCCTGGCCGATGCCGCACCGCGCTGGCACACCATCGCCCACCAGGTGGCGCTGGGCAACTACATGCGCGAGAAGGACGGCGTGGTGCAGTCGTCCGATGACCAGTGGTCGGGCTACCTGGACAGCCGCCGGCGCCTGCTTGACCACATCCAGAAGGTGGGCTTCGGCAACGTGGTGACCGCCTGCGGCGACGCGCATCGGCACTATGCCAGCGATCTGGTGCAGGACTACCGTGACTCGGGCGTGGTCTCCAGCGAGTTCCTCGCCACGTCGATCACCTCCGGCGCCGATGGCCAGGGTGTGGACGCGTATGCCAGGAACCAGCTTGCGCACAGCCCCTATCTGAAGGCGACCACCGACAAGCGTGGCTACGTGCTGTGCGATGTCACCCGCGACGCGTGGATCGGCGACATGAAGACGATGGACACCGTGATGCAGCCGAATGGCGCGGTGCAGAGCTGGAAGCGCTATGCGGTGGAACACGGCCGGCCGGGGCTGCAGGAGGCCTGATCAGGCCAGCCCCCTTGTAGAGTCGAGCCATGCTCGACTGCTTTTTCCGATCAATGATCGAAGCACGATTGAAAAGCAGTCGAGCATGGCTCGACTCTACAACGGCCGGGTTGCTCAATCGTGTTCGAACCGCAATGGCTCGCTGCCCATCGCCGGGTCACTGGTGCCGGGGCGCCCATCCTCGGCGCGGCCGGCCAGGCGCAGGGTACTGTCGCCCGCACCGATGTGCAGGTCGTACCAGCCTGCGGTGGGCGTTGCGTCCCACGCCAACGTGGTCTCCGCGCGCGCCGGCAGGGTCACCGTCTGCTCGGGCATGTGGCCGGCGTAGGCGCCCGCCTGCACACGCACCTGCTGTGCGCTGTCATCCAGGTTGCGCAGGTGCAGCCGCAATTGGCTATCCGCGCGATCGATTGAAGCCTGCACGGCAGGATCCTTGGCCGCCCCCTGGAAGTGGCGGTGGAAGCCGTTTGGGCCCAGCAGCCACAGGTCATAGCGGCCCTGCGCATCGAGCGGCCAGCGCTCGCGCAGCGGTATACCCGGCAGCAGCGTGTAGCGGCGTGGCACCGCATCCAGCCGCAGCCGGTCGTAGACATGCAGCACCGCCGCTGCACCTTCGCAGGCCAGCGCCAGATCCACACCCGAGGCGTCCACCGCAGCGATCGATGCCTGTGGTCGATAGGGCAGGGCGCGCGCCGGGCGTACGCCGATTTCCTGCTTTGCTGGTTTCAGCCCCTCCGGCAGCGCCGGCACGGTACGCCCTGGCAAGGCAGCGGCACGTGCGGCCACCGCGCTCACATCGGGCAGGCTGCGGACGAACGGGCGGGTATCGCGCTGGGCGAAGTCGAAGGCACCCGTCAGGTCACCGCAGACCGCGCGGCGCCACGGCGAGATGTCCGGTGCGGCCACGCCAAAGCGTCGTTCGATCAGCCGCATGACCGAGGTGTGGTCGTACACCTGCGAATCGACCCAGCCACCCCGGCTCCACGGCGAGATCACATACAGCGGCACGCGCGGGCCCAGTCCATACGGGCGGCCGCGCAGTTCGGCGAGGTCGTACTTCTCATCACCCGGCGCAGGATGGCGGTGGTACTCGCCTTCGGTACTGACCGAAGACGCACCCGCCCAGCCAGTGCCCACTGGTGAAGGAGGAGCCGGCGGAGGCATGTGGTCGAAGAAGCCGTCGTTCTCGTCGAACATCAGCAACAGCGCGGTGCGGCTCCAGACTTCCGGATCGGCAGTCAGCGCATCCAGCACGCGCGCGGTATAGGCCGCGCCCTGCGCCGGGCTGGAGGGCCCGGGGTGCTCGCTGCCGGCCGCGTCGGCGATGATGAAGCTGACCTGCGGCAGGCGCCCGTCGAGTACGTCCTGGCGCAGCTGTGCCAGGCCACGCGTGCTGACACCGCGTGCGCGCAGCTGCGGATCATGCCCGGGTGCAGCGCTGTACGCCCGACGGAACGCCTCGAAGCCGGCCAGCGGGTTGTCGGTGAAGTTGTCGGCCATGTCCTGGTAGATCTGCCAGGACACGCCGGCCTTCTGCAGGCGCTCGACATGGCTGGTCCAGCGGTACGACGCCGGATGCCCGCCGTGTTCGGGGAAGTTGTCATGCGAATTGGCGATCACCGGGCCGCCGGCGCGGGCCTGTGCATCGTTGTGGCCGGTCCACAGGAACACCCGGTTCGGGTTGGTGCCTGCCTGCATCGCGCAGTGGTAGGCATCGCAGATCGTGAAGGCATCGGCCAGGGCGAACTGGAAGGGCAGGTCGCTGCGCTGGAAGTAGCCCATCGAGTGGTTCTGCTTGGCCTTCGGCCATTGCCCCATGCGGCCGTGGTCCCAGGCACGCTGCGCGTCGGGCCAGGTGTGCGGCGTGCCTTCCACGCGCATGTAGCCGAAGTGCGCGGCGGTATCCAGCGGGAACGGTGCGATCGCGCGCGTGCCGCTCGCGTCGGGCTGCAGCCACAGACTGCGGGTGCGGCCACCGGCCTGCAGCGCCGGCGCCGGGGCCACGAAGCGGTCGCCGAAACCACGTACCCCCGGCAGCGTGCCGAAGTAGTGGTCGAACGAGCGGTTCTCCTGCATGAACACCACGATGTGCTGCAGGTCTTCCAGGCTGCGCGTCTGCGCCGCAGGGGCGATCGCTGCGGCCCGGGCGATGCTGGGCAGCAGCGGTGAAAGGCCGGCGGCAACGCCGGCCTGCAACAACCGGCGTCGGCCGATATCGGTCACGGGCTCACTCACAGGTCCACGCGGAAGGAGATGCCGACGGTGCGCGGGGCGCCGATGAAGGCGTTGTCGCTGCCGTCCACCCCTGCAAGATACCGCTTGTCGGTGAGGTTGCTCACCACCAGGTTGGCGCCCATGCCCTTCAGGCGCGGCGACAGACCCTGCAGGTCGAAGCCGATGTTGGCGTTGAACACGGTGGCCGAGGGCAGCTTGTTGACGTTGGCGGCGTCGAGATAGCGCGTGCCCAGGTAACGGCCGGACAGGCCGAAGTTCCAGTTCTCGCCCTGCCAGTCGGCCGACAGCACCAGGGTCTGTTCGGGCTGGCCGATCACCTTGGCGCCATCGACGATGCCCAGCTGGGTATCGCGCGCGGCATCGCCACTGCCCAGGTACTTGGAGCGGTTGTAGGTATAGGCGGCGTTGAGGCGCCAGCCGTTGTCCCAACCGTAGCCGAACGCGGCTTCCAGGCCGTTGCTTTCCACACCGCCGAAATTCTCGTAGACGCCGTCGGTCTCGCCGAGATAGTCGATGCCACTGACGAAACCTGCCGGCAGGTAGACGATGCGGTTGTCGAACTTGATGTTGTAAAGGGTCACCGAGGCGGTCAGCGGCCAGCGGCTGATGCGCATGCCCACTTCGATGTTGTCGGCGGTCTCCGGCTCGACGTTGCGGAAGCGTTGCGGATCAGTCTCGCCAAGCACGCCGGAGGGAATGGCGGCGAAGTTCTGCGAGAAGCCCGCGAACAGCTCCATGCCTTCCACGCCCGGCGCCCAGGTGAAGCCGGTGGAGAGCAGCGGATCGGACTTGGAATCGGACGTCACGTGGTCGCTGGCGCCGATCACGCGGCGACGCGACTGGTCGACGAAGAACTGCTTCACGCCCAAGCGTGCACTGAACGGCCCGAAGCGGGCCACGTCCTCGACGTAGTACATCTGCTCGTCGACCTTGTACTTGTCCTCGAACTGCACCCAGTACGGCTGATGGTCGAAGGCGATGTCCTGGCCGACGTTGAGCAGGCGGTGCCAGTCGCGGCGTGCCGAACGGTCCAGCTTCTCCACCCACAGGCCGCCACGGATCGTGTTGTCGACTGCGCCGAAGGTCTGGCGCCACTCGACGTCGGTCGTCACGCCCATGCGGTCGTTGTCGTAGTGGGTGTGGCGATACGACTGCGCGCCCAGCACGTTGCCGGCGTAGCAGTTTGGATCATACTCGGCGGTGAAGCCCAGGCGCGGGGTGCAGCTGGCCAGGCGCTGGGCGGCACTGCCATCGGGATTGACGAAGAAGATCTGGCCGCGGTTGCTGCCGCCATACACGGTCTTGCCACCGACGTATTCCGATTCGGGGCGGCCCGCACCCTCATCGCTGACCTGTGCCAGGTAGGGGGGCAGCCAATCGCCACGACCTTGCATGCGGTGCCCGTAGGCGGCCACCGAGGCCTTGAAGCCGTTGCCGCCGTCGAAGGCCGCACGCAGGTAGCCGAAGGTGTTCTCGCGCAGTGCACGCGAGCCGGAGCGGTAGTTCTGGTCCAGGTAGGGAATGCCGGTGAGGGTCCCCACCAGGTTGTCACGATCCGGATTGGTGGCGAAGCCCTTCGGTGAGACGCTGGTGTATTCCGGCTCGTCGGCATCGTTGTAGGACAGGTAGCCGGTCAGCGTCCAGCGGTCCAGTTCGGTGATGAACTTGCCGGCGATGTGGTCGTTGCTGGTCTTGCCGCTGCCGTCGATCCAGTCGTGCACGCGCGCGGAGGAAGCGCTGACCCAGGCGCGGGTGTGGCCGCCGAGCAGGCCGGTGTCGTAGCGCACGTAGTACTTGCGTGCCTCGTTGTCACCGGCGCCGACCACGAAGCGCAGGCGGCTGTCCTGCAGCGGATCGCTGGTAAGGAAGTTCAGGGTGCCCCCGAGGGCTTCGTTCGAGCGCGAGGAGATATCAGCGGTGCCCTGGCTGACTTCCACCGTTTCCAGGTCCAGGGTGTCGATGTAGCGGTTGGCCAGCGAGCCGCCGCCGTAACCTGAGCCGCCATTGGGCAGGCCGTCGATGGTAGTGCCGATCTGCTGGGTGTCGCGGTTGGTGACGAAGCCACGCATGCTGATCTGCGTACCCCACACCGACGAGCCGGTGGCATCGGCTTCGCTGACCACCACGCCGGGCACTTCATTGAGCGCGTCGTTGACGCTGCTCATCACCGTCTGGCGGTTCAGCGTTTCCGCGCGCACCGAGGTCTTGGCGTAGCTGGTGGCCTGGCCGATCACCTGCACCTGGTCGAGGGTGCGGGCCTCACTGCTGCGCGCTTCAGCGGCATCGCCCTGCGGTGCTTCGGCCAGGGCGTCCAGTGCGGGGGCGATCAGCAGGGCAAGCAGCGACACACGGGGAAAGCGCGCAGACGTTCGCATCGAGACCGGACCTTGAGGGGAGAGAAGCCCCCGAGTGTCGGCAGCACCAATGACATCGACATGACGTAGAGATGCAGGAACCGTGTTGTGTGACGGCCGGTGCCTCCGGCCGCCTGCTGTCAGTACCGCGCGTCCTTGGGTTTCGGGTCGCGTGGCCAGTCCTTACCCTTGTTGGCAAAATCCGGCCGCGGCTGGTTGATGAAATAGCCGGCAATGTCCACCGCATCCTGGTCGGGCATCACCTGCTGCCCCAGTGGCGGCTCGCGGGTCACCGCCGGTGGCATGTTGTGCTTGACGAAGCCGGCGGCCTTGTACAGCCGCGCCATGCCGGCGCCGATGTTGAAGCTGTGGTCGCCCCACAGCGGCGGGAAGGCGATGTCACCGCTGGCGTCGCGCCGTCCTTCGCCGTTGTCGCCATGGCACGCGGCGCACTGCACGGCGTACAGCGCCTGGCCGCGGACCGGGTCCGGGGTCAGCGTGCTGTCGATGGGCCCCTCACTGGGGGCGGCCACCTTTGCACCCTCTGGCACCGGACTGCTCAACCACGCCATGTAATCGAGCATGGCGCGCATCTGCGGCGAGCCCTTCGGCAGCGGCTTGCCGTTCATCGAACGCTGCAGGCAGCCGTTGATGCGCTCGGTCAGCCCGATCACCTTGCCCGGACGCGGCATGTAGCGCGGATAGGCGCCGCCGCCGGTATTGAAGTAGTGATTGCCGAAAGGCCGCTTGCCCTCGGCCATATGGCACGAGTTGCAGTTCAGATCGTTGCCGACGTTGTCCGGCAGCAACCGTGCGGTCTCGTTGAGGATGCGGCGGCCGAGCATCACCGATTCGGCATTGCCGAGCCCGGCGATCTCCTCGGCACTCGGCGCATGGTAGTGGCCGACCACCTTGCCCTGCGCATCGAGCATATCGATCGTGCTGGCCACGGTGGCATCCAGGTCCGGATGGAGATGGCGGTAGGCGAGGGTACCGGCGCCGGCCAACAGCACGAGGGTGATCGCACTGCCGGTCAGCAGGCGGGAACGCGTGCGCGAACGCTTCATCGTGCGGCCTCCTGCGGAACGTAGTGCACTGGCTTGTCGCGCACCACCCGGCGCATGCGCGCCACGTCGACCTCGCTCACGGCGCTGGCCTGGTTGCCCCAGCTGCTGCGGATGAAAGTCAGGATCTGCGCCAGCTGCGCGTTCGGCAGCTGTTCGAAGCCGGGCATGGTGAAGGCCATCCGGTCGTGCGGGGTATGCGGCGTGCGGCCACCGATCAGGGTTACCTGCACCAGCGAGCTGGGGTCATCGGCGAACACGATCGAGTTGCCGGCCAGCGCCGGATAGACGCGGGGAATCCCGCGCCCGTCGGCGCGGTGGCAGGCCTGGCAGTGCTCGGCATAGGCCAGCGAACCGGCAGCACGGTAGTCGCCGCTGCGCAGTGCGGCGGTGGTGGTGTCGGTACCGGGGGACCACTGTGCGCTACGTCCTTCGCGGGCCGGCAGCTGTTTCAGGTAACGGGCCATGGCCAGCAGA
>Ga0209762_100233_pt1 | contig 12370 bp, 6 predicted proteins | sample UppTromiDAQMD021_FD_185834 | JGI IMG/M metagenome (GOLD analysis project Ga0209762, IMG submission 185834) | Upper troposphere microbial communities from Maryland, USA - DAQMD-021 (SPAdes) (version 2) | ecosystem: Environmental > Air > Outdoor Air > Unclassified | place: USA: Maryland, Virginia... | reverse complement strand
TGGCGCGCCACCTTCCTGGCGGTGGCCGGCCTCGGCGTGATCGCCCTGCTCGGCGCGCTGCTGTTCGTGCCGCGCAGCCTGCCGCAGAGTACGCCGGCCAGCTTCCGCCAGCAGCTGGCCGTGCTCGCCCGGCCCCGCCTCCTGCTGGTCTATGCGATGACCGCGCTGGGCTACGGCGGCACCTTCCTGGCCTTCACCTATCTGGCGCCGATCCTGCAGGACGTCACTGGTTTCTCCGCCAATGCGGTCAGCCTGGTGCTGCTGGTGTACGGCGTGTCGGTGGCGATCGGCAACCTGTGGGGTGGGCGCATGGCCGACCGCATGGGCCCGGTGCCCGCGTTGAAGCGCATCTTCGCCCTGCTGGCCGTCGTGCTGTTCGTGCTCACCTTCACCGCCTACAACACCTGGCTGATGCTGCTGACGGTGCTGGCGCTGGGTGCGGTGGCGTTCGGCAACGTGCCCGGCCTGCAGGTGTACGTGGTCAAGCAGGCGCAGCGCTATGCGCCGCAGGCCACTGACGTGGCCTCGGGGCTGAACATTGCCGCCTTCAACATCGGCATCGCGCTGGGCGCCTCGCTGGGTGGCCTGGTGGTGGAGCACGTTGGCCTGATGCACACGCCGTGGCTGGGCGCGCTGGTGGTGGTGGGCGCGTATGCATTGACCGTGCTCAGCGGCCGCCTGGACCGCCGCGACGGCATCGATGACCGCGCCGATGGCATCGCCGTGGCCGCGCATTGAGCGATGTCATGCCGTGCCGGCGCCTTGCCGGTACGGTGGTGCAATGCACCGTTGCCGGCACGCATGCAGCCAGTGGCCTACCCTTTGCCGGATATTCGCATCCCTCCCCCTCTGCTGGAGCTCCCCATGACTGTCCCCGCTTTCGGTCTCGGCACCTTCCGCCTGAAAGACCAGACCGTGATCGACTCCGTGCGCAACGCACTGGATGTCGGCTACCGCGCCATCGATACCGCGCAGATCTACGGCAATGAAGCCGAGGTCGGCCAGGCCATCGCCGATTCCGGCGTGCCGCGCGAAGAGATCTACCTGACCACCAAGGTCTGGATCACCGAGTTCAAGCGCGAAGCGCTGCTGGCCAGTCTGCGTACCAGTCTGGAGAAGCTGCGCACCGACCACGTCGATCTGGCACTGATCCACTGGCCGTCGCCGAACGACAAGGTCGACGTGCCGATGGAGGAGTACCTGACCGCACTGGCCGAGGCCAAGGCACAGGGTCTGACGAAGGCGATCGGCATCTCCAACTTCACCATCGCGCAGACCCGCAAGGCGATCGGCATCCTCGGTGCCGACGCCATCGCCACCAACCAGATCGAGATCCACCCGTACCTGCAGAACCGCCTGCTGGTGAAGTTCCTGCAGGACAACGGCATCCACATCACCGCCTACATGAGCCTGGCCTATGGCGAGGTGATCAAGGACCCGGTGATCCAGGCCATTGCCGGCCGTCACCAGGCCACTCCGGCACAGATCGCGCTGGCCTGGGCGCTGCAGCAGGGCTTCTCGGTGATCCCGTCGTCGACCAAGCGCGAGAATCTCTCGAGCAACCTGGAAGCGGCAGCAATCCGCCTGACCGACGAAGACATGGCGCAGATCGCCAAGCTGGACCGCGGCCATCGCCTGGCCAACCCGGAAGGGATTGCACCTGCCTGGGATTGAACCCAACTGCGGTTGCGGATCGCAATCGGTAGGTGCCGACCTTGGTCGGCACTGACCTCTGATCGATCATTGAAACACCGTGCGGACCAAGGTCCGCACCCACCAGAAGCGGCTTTGGCCTACGCCTGCAGCAACCACCCGCGCATCGCCGCACTGACCTCTTCCGGCTTTTCCATCGGTGCCAGGTGCCCGCAGTCGGGCACCACCACCAGTTGCGAGTGCGGCACCATCGCGTGCATTTCCTCGCTCACCGCCAGCGGCGTGATGCGGTCGTTTGCGCCGCAGACGATCAACAGCGGATCGCGGTAACCGGCCAGCACATCATGCCCATCGCGGCGTTCCAGCGCGCTCTGGCGCAGGAACACTGCGGAGCCCAGGCGGGCGGTCATGTCACGCACACGTTGCACCAGCACGTAATCATCCAGCCGCGAGGCATCGATGTAGCTGCGCATCAGCGTGTCGCCGAAGCCATGGAACTTGCCGGGCAGGCGCACGCTGGCGCGCTGGCTGCGGCGCTGTTCGGCCCGCTCGGGGGAGTCGGCGTGGATCGACGTATCGATCAGCGCCAGCTGCAGCACGCGTTCCGGCGCGATACGCAGGATCTGCTGGGCGACGAAGCCGCCCAGCGAGAAACCCGCCAGGGCGAAGCGCTCGGGTGCCTGCGCCAACACGTCCTCGGCCACCGCCTGCAGCGTCTCACCACGGGTCTGGTCACCCACGGTGCAATCGGCAATGTCGGCCAGATCGGCCAATTGCGCGCGCCACAGCTCGGCATCGTTGAGCAGGCCGGGCAGCAACAACAGGGGGATACGGTCGGTCATGGTGGGTATTGTCGCGCCATCACGGTGACGGAACCATGCCGCAACGGGCGGTTGCATTGTGGAGTCGAGCCATGCTCGACTGCTGCACAGCCAGTCGAGCACGGCTCGACTCTACAGAAGGCAGCGACACGGACGCGGCCATGGCAGACCCCCGCAACAGCGGCAATCCGACGACCTCGCTGGCACGTTTCGACGATTCACTGGTCACCACCACCTTCGAGCTGCCCGGCTTCCGCATCACGCGCAACCTGGGCGTGGTGCGCGGCATCACCGTGCGCTCGCGCTCGATCGTCGGCAACTTCCTCGGGGCATCCAGACGATTTTCGGTGGCAACATCACCCTCTACACCGAGCTGTGCGAACAGGCCCGCGAGGAAACCTGCCGCGACCTGATCAAGCATGCGCGGCAGCTCGGCGCCAACGCGATCATCGGCATGCGCTACGACGCCACCGACGTGATGACCGGGCTGACCGAGGTGCTGTGCTATGGCACGGCGGTGGGGTGGAACCGTTGCGGTGAGACCGGTGCATCGCCGAGCGCGGATCACGCCACCGGCGGCACTTCGGGCACCTCGACCTGCTGTACCGGCAGGGTCACCATCATCACCGTCGGGTCGTCCGGGTCCAGTTTGGTCTTGAAGCCCAGGCTCTGGCACATCGCCAGCATGGTGCTGTTCTCGCGCAGCACCTGGCCTTCGACCACGTCCAGGCCCAGCCACTTGGCATACTCGATCATGATCGCCATCAGCCGCCAGCCGATGCCGTGTCCCTTCAGGTCCGAGCGGATCAGGATGCCGTACTCGCCACGGTGGTAATCGGCATCGGCGTGCAGGCGCACCGCGCCGAGCATTTCGCCACTGCGCGGTTCGATCGCCACCAGCGCGATCGAGCGTGCGTAGTCGAGCTGGGTCAGGCGGGCGATGAACTCGTGGCTGAAGTGCTTTACCGACTGGAAGAAGCGCAGGCGCAGATCCTCATCGCTGACACGGGCGAAGAACGCACGGAACAGCGCGTCGTCTTCCGGCCGCACCGGGCGCACGAAGGCGCGGCCGCCATCGGACAGTTCGATGGTGCGCTCCCACTCCTTCGGGTACGGGAATACCGAAAAACGCGGATGGCCGCGGCCCTTGTGCAGGATGCGCGAGGGCGCGATGGCCACGCGGGCGTCGAGGGCGAGGATGCCCTTGCCGTCGACCAGCAACGGATTGATGTCCAGCGTGCGTACTTCGGGAATGTCGGCGGCCAGTTGTGCCAGCTTGACCAGCGCCAATGCCAGTGCGCGCTCGTCGGCGGCAGGAACATCGCCATAGGCCTTGAGGATGCGCGAGGCACGGGTCTGACCGATCAGCTCATGGGCCAGGCGCAGATCCAGCGGCGGCAGCGCCAGCGCCTTGTCGTTGATCACTTCAACTGCAGTACCGCCACGGCCGACCACGATCACCGGACCGAACGTCGCGTCATCGGCAATGCCAACGATCAGCTCGCGCGCCTTCGGGCGCACGATGGTCGGCTGTACCAGCAGGCCGTCGATGCGCGCATCCGGCCGCAGCTGGCGTGCGCGCGACAGGATCGCGTTGGCCGCGCTCTGCACCGCCGGCAGCGTGGACAGGTTGAGGCGCACGCCATCCACTTCCGACTTGTGCGGAATATCCGGCGAGAGAATCTTCAGTGCGACCGTGGCACCGCGCTCCAGCAGCGGCTGCGCCAGGTCCATTGCCTCGTGCGCATCGCGCGCATGCATCACCGGCGCGGAGGGAATGCCGTAGGCTTTGAGCAGTTCATGCGTGGCCAACGGGTCCAGCCATTGCTGGCCATTGGCCAATGCCGCATCGACCAGCGCGCGTGCGGCCGCGGCGTCGACACTGAAGTCCTGCGGCAGGCTGGGCGGCGTTTCCATCAACGCGTTCTGCGCTTCGCGATAGCGCACCAGGTGCTGGAAGCCGCGCACCGCTTCGGCCTCGGTCGGATAGGTCGGCACCCGCGCCGCGTTGAGCGTGGCCGTGGCCTGGTCATCGTTGCCCAGCCACACCGCGAACACCGGCTTGTCGCGGTGATGGCGCGGGCGCAGGCCGAGCGTGCGGGTGAGTGCCTGCGCAGCGTCTGCAGACGAGGTGAATGCGGTCGGCACGTTGACCACCATCACCGCGTCATTCTCGTTGTCGGCCAGCAGCGCTTCGATGGCGGTGGCATAGCGCTCACCATCGGCGTCGACCACGATGTCGACCGGATTGCTGCGCGACCAGCCCTGCGGCAGCACCGCATCGAGCTTCTGCACCGTACTGTCGGACAGGTTTGCCAGCGTGCCGCGCAGCGCGATCAGCTGGTCCACGGCAAGGCGGCCGACACCGCCACCATTGCTGAGAATGGCCAGGCGACGACCGGGGAAGGTCCCCAACCGGCCCAGCGATTCAGCAGCGGTGAACAGTTCGTCCAGCGCGCTGACACGCAGCAGGCCGGCACGGTTGAACGCCGCACCGTAGACGTCGTCGGCGCGGGCCAGGGCCTGCACATGGGTATCGCGGCTGCCCGGCTGCACCCGCTCGGCGCGGCCGGACTTCACCACCACCACCGGCTTGGCACGGGCGGCGGCACGCGCGGCCGACATGAACTTGCGCGCATCCTTGATCTGCTCGACATAGAGCAGGATGGCGCGGGTGCGGTAGTCGGTGGCGAAGTAATCGAGCAGGTCGCCGAAGTCGACGTCCATCGTGTCGCCCAGCGAAACCACGGCGGAGAAGCCGACCGAACGCGCCACACCCCACTCCACCAGCGCGGCGGCAATGGCCGAGGATTCGGAGATCAGGGCGAGGTCGCCGGCCTGCGGGAAGTGTGCGGCGATGCTGGCGTTGAGCCGTGCATGCGGTGCGATCACGCCCAGGCAGTGTGGGCCAAGGATGCGCAGGCCGTGCTTGCGCGCCACCGTCTCCACCTGTTCCGACAACGAGCCCGGGCCTTCGCCCAGGTGCGCGGTGAGGATGATTGCTGCCTGCACACCGCGTTCTGCGGCGGTACGCACCACCTGCGGCACGATCGCCGCCGGTGCGGTGATCACCACCAGGTCCGGCACCCAGTCCAGGTCCTTCAACCGTTTGATCGTGCGGATGCCATCGATCTCGGCATGCCGCGGGTTGATCCACGCCACCTTGCCGGGGAAACCGGTGCCGCGCAGGTTGCGCATCACCGCGCGGCCGGCCGAACGCTCACGCGGACTGCCGCCGATCACCGCGACCGACTGCGGACGGAACACAGACTGCAGGTGGTAGGTACTCATGCGCCTACGGTACCCAAAAAAGGGGACGGAGGGGATTAAGTCGTTTGTGGCACAAACGACTTAATCCCCTCCGTCCCCTTTTTTGTTACAGCAGCGTGCCGTGCAGGATCATCGCGGCGATGCTGAAATAGATCACCAGGCCGGTCACATCCACCAGGGTGGCCACGAACGGCGCCGAAGCGCTGGCAGGGTCGAAGCCGAGCCGCTTGAGGATGAAGGGCAGCATCGAGCCGGACAGCGAACCGAAGGTGACGATGCCGACCAGCGCGGCGCCGATGGTGATCGCCAGCAGGATCCAGTGCTCGCCGTAGTCGTGCAGGCCGCCCAGCTGCCAGATCACGATGCGCACGATGGCCAGGCAGCCAAGGATCGCGCCCAGCACCATGCCGGTCGGGATCTCACGCAGGGCCACCTTCCACCAGTCGCGCAGGCGCAGTTCGCGCAGCGCCAGGCTGCGGATCAGCAACGAGGTGGCCTGCGAACCGGAATTGCCACCCGAACTCATGATCAGTGGAATGAACAGGGTCAACACCACCGCGCGTGCCAGTTCGTCCTCGTAGTGCTGCATCGCGCTGGCGGTCAGCATCTCACCCAGGAACAGCACGCTCAGCCAGCCGGCGCGCTTGCGCAGCATCTCGAGGAAGCCGATCTGCATGTACGGCTTGTCCAGTGCTTCCATGCCGCCGAACTTGTGCGCGTCCTCGGTGGATTCCTCGATCAGCGCATCGAGCACGTCGTCCACGGTGACGATGCCCAGCATCTGCTGCTGGTCGTCCACCACCGGAATCGCCAGCAGGTCGTGGCGGCGGATCAGCCGCGCCACTTCTTCCTGGTCCATCAGCGCGTCCACCGTCACCGGCGGATTGACCTGCGCCACGTCCAGGATCGACTCCTCGGGCAGGCCGGTGATCAGCCTGCGCATGGTCACCACCTGCTGCAGCTGTTGGCTGGCCGGGTCCAGCACGTAGATCGCGTACACCGTTTCACGGGTGCGCTCGACCTGGCGGATGTGCTGCAGGGTCTGCGCCACGGTCCAGCTGGCAGGCACCGCCACGTACTCGGTGGTCATCAGCGCGCCGGCGGTGTTCGGCGGGTAGCTGAGCAGCTTCTGGATGGCCTGGCGGGCGTCGGTGCCCAGCAGCGGGATCAGCCGCGCGCGTTCCTCTTCGTCCAGCTCGTGGACAATATCGGTGGCGCGATCGTCGGCCATCAGTCCAAGCAGCGCGGCGGCGCGCGCCGGTGGCAGCTCGGCCACCAGCTCCCCGCTGCGCTGCAGTTCGGGTGCTTCGAGCATCTTCACCGCACGCGGCAACGGCAGCGCGGCCAGCGTTTCCGCGGCGCGGGTCAGTTCCAGCGTGTTGAGGAATTCCACCGCGTCGGCGGTGTTGTAGTTCGCCAGCGGTGCGGCCAGTGCGGCGGCATCGGCCACCTGGCGCAGCAATTGCTTCTGGTTCATCGGGTTTGCCTTGTGGGGGTGCGACCTCGCGCAACGCCAACGCAGGCAAACCGTCCCGATGTCAGGCGGTGGCCATCGCTGGCGTCGAACGAGGTCGACTTCTACTGTCGCTGGACATGGGTGGGGGACTCCGGGATGCGTATGCCGACGGACGCGCCGCCAGCGGCGGGCAGTCTGGACCCGTGGGCCATGCAGGTCAACCCGGCGGCCCTGCGGCGGGACCCGGCCGGTTGTTCTCGTGCGTACACAGACTGGCGCGCATAATGGTGCGGTGGCGTTCGCCACGCTTTCCCCCACCCGAACGGACGCACTGCGGGCTTCCCCGATGACCAGGTATTCCCATGCATAGCGGTGGTCTGGAACTGGCCCTGGTGCTGCTGCTGGCGGCGGTCATCGCCGTGCCGGTGTTCAAGAAGTTCGGCTTCGGTGCGGTACTGGGCTACCTGGCGGCCGGGGTGGTGCTGGGCCCGGACGGGTTAGGCTTCGTGCAGGATGCGGACCGCATCCTTGGCGCCGCCGAGATCGGCGTGGTGATGCTGCTGTTCGTGATCGGCCTGGAGCTGTCGCCGGCACGCCTGAAGGTGATGCGGCGCTCGGTGTTCGGCGCAGGTGCGGCGCAGGTGGCGCTGTCCGGGCTGGTGCTGGGCGGCCTTCTGCTGCTTGACCATTTCCAATGGAAAAGCGCGCTGGTGGTGGGCGTGGCACTAGCGCTGTCGTCCACGGCGGTCGGCCTGCAGCTGCTGTCCGAGCACAAGGCGATCAACAGCGACCATGGCCGGCTGGGCTTTGCCATCCTGCTGTTCCAGGACCTGATCGCGATCCCGCTGCTGGCAGCCATCCCGCTGCTGGGCGGGGCGAAGAACGAGACCCTGCGCATCGAGGATGCGATGGTGGCGCTGGGTGCGCTGGCAGTGGTGATCCTGTGCGGGCGCCCGGTGCTGCGCAGGGTGTTCAGCATCATTGCACGCACCCGCAGCCCGGAAGTATTCACCGCCACCGCCCTGCTGGTGGTGCTCGGCACTGCCTGGTTCATGCAGGAGGCCGGCCTCAGCCCCAGCCTGGGCGCGTTCCTGGCTGGCGTGCTGCTGTCCGATTCGGAGTTCCGGCACGAACTGGAAGCGCAGATCGAGCCGTTCAAGGGCCTGCTGCTGGGCCTGTTCTTCATCGCTGTGGGCATGGGCATCGACCTCGACCGCATCGCCGCCGAGCCGTGGCTGATCGCGGCCGGGGTGGCGATCCTGCTGGTTGTGAAGTTCAGCCTGCTGTACGTGATCGGGCGTATCGCCAAACTCAGTTCGCGGCAGTCACTGCTGTTGGGCAGCGTGCTGTGGCTGGGCGGCGAGTTCGCCTTCGTCGTATTCAACGAGGCGCAGCGCGCGCACCTGCTGGGCAACGCCAACCACGACCGGCTGGTGGCGATCGTCGGCCTGTCGATGGCAATCACGCCGCTGTTGATGATCGCGCTGCTCAAGCTGCTGGGCCAGGAGAAGGCGGCGCCACGCCAGGCCGCCGAGGCCGACAAGGTGGCGCCGGACAACCGGCCCAAGGTGCTGATCGCCGGCATGGGCCGCTTCGGCCAGGTGATCGCGCGCCTGCTGACCGCGCAGAAGGTGCCGTTCGTGGCGCTGGAAGCGAATCCGGACACCGTGGCCGACCTGCGCCGCTTCGGCAACCAGCTGTACTACGGCGACCCGACCCGGCCGGAGATGCTGCGCGCTGCGGGCGGCGAGCACATCGATGTGTTCGTGATCACCGTGGATGACCCGGAGACCAACCTGCGCGCGGTACGCATGGTGCGCCGGCTGTACCCGGACGCGAAGGTGCTGGCCCGCGCACGCAACCGCCAGCATGCCTGGCGTCTGATGGACATGTCGGCCGAGCCGTTCCGCGAAGTGTTCGGCACCAGCCTGGAGATGAGCGGCCGCGTGCTGACTGCATTGGGCGTGGCGCCGGACGTGGCCGAGCGCCATGTGCAGCGCTTCCGCGAGCACGACGAACAGCTGCTGCGCGACCAGTACCTGGTGTACGACGACGAGGCGGCGGTGATCCAGACCTCGCGCGATGCGCGCAACGACCTGATGCACCTGTTCGAGGCCGACGCGGAAAGCGACGGCAAGTAGGCGTGCCGGCCAGCGGCCGGCACCACCCTTTTCCAGGGATCAACCGTTGTCGCGCAGGAACCGCGCCATCGACGAAACACCCGGCACGCGCGGTTCGAACTCGCCGGCCACGTCGATGAAGCCACGCATCACCGCGATCTCGCGCGGGCTGCGGTTGAGGCTGTCGCGCGCTTCCGGATCGGCACCAGCGCGCAGCAGGCGCTGCACCAGCAACGGCAGGCCATGCAGCGCGGCCAGGTGCAGCGGACCGAAGCCGCGCGGATCACGCACGTCCAGGCTGACGTCCTCATCCAGCAGGCGCTCTACCGCCGCCATCACCACCTGCTCGTCGCAGGCAGTGCCCGGCTCGGCACGCGCACCTAGCAGCAGCAGCAGCGGCGTGACCGAACCGGCCGCGGCCTGGTCCGGTTCGGCACCGGCCAGCAGCAGGGTGTCGAGCAGGGCCAGCAGGCGCGAGCGGTCACGCGCACTGAAGCCGTACAGCGCGGCACAGTGCAGCGGGCCCAGCTGCTGCGCATCACCGGCATGCACGTCGGCGCCGGCGGTGAGCAGGCGCGCGACGATGTCCGGCAGGCCCAGCGCCGAGGCCAGCATCAGCACGGTCACGCCGCCCGGCAGGCGGTGTTCCAGCTTGGCGCCGGCATCGAGCAGGGCCGAGACGATATCCACCTGGCGCATGCTGACCGCCGCCGACAGCGGCGTAGCCCCACTGGCCGCAGCGTGCTGCGGATCGGCGCCACGCGCCAGCAGCAGGTCGGTCACCGCCAGATGACCACCACCGGCGGCACGCAGCAGCGCGGTGCAGCCCTGTGCGTCGACCGCGTCGACGGCGAAGCCCAGGTCGATCAGGCGGCGCACGGCGTCCACATCACCGGCCATCGCGGCGGCCGGCAGATCGGCCTCGCGCAGCGTACGGCGCGGCAACGGCCATACCCGCCAGTCGAGCCAGTCGGCCAGATCACGGCGACCGATCGACAGCGCCACGCCCAGCGGCGTCTGCCCGTCGGCAGCACGGGCTTCCGGCGAGGCACCGTGCTGCACCAGCAGCTTCAGCGCACCTTCGCGGGCCAATGCGGTGGCCAGGTGCAATGCGGTCATGCCATGGCTGTCGCGCGCTTCGCGATCGACACCGGCCTTGAGCAGGGCCTGCTGCAGGCGCAGCCAGCCCAGGCGCACCGCCAGCGACAACGGCGGATCACCGGCCGGCGAAGCGGCGAACGGATCGGCGCCACGTTCCAGCAGTTCCAGTGCCAGCTGTTCCAGGCCACGGGCGGCCTGGTCGTGCTGCGCGCAGGCGGCGAGGAAGCGCGCCAGGCCACCGCGTCCGGCCGGTGACAGGCCACGCTGCAGCATCACCTGCAGCGCCGGCACCGCATCGATGCCACGCGACAGCAGCGCGAACATCGGCGTGTCCGAGCAGGCATCGCGTACGTAGGGATCAGCACCGTGCGCCAGCAGCCAATCGACCGCGTCCGGCTCAAGCGCAAGTTCGGGGTCAAGCAGCAGGCTGCCCAGTTCTTCCGGCTGGCACAGCTTGGCCAGCGCGGCCATGCCGTCGGTGTTGCCGAAGCCCAGCGCTTCGCGCAGCAGGGTCAGCGGCGGGCGATCCGGCAGCAGGCCGCTGGCCGCGGCCGCTTCGCCGCGCTCGGCCAGACCATCGCTGACCGCAGCCGGCAACGGATAGGAGGGATCCAGCAGGGCCACGATCGCCCAGCGGCCGGCTTCGGCGGCGTAATCCACCGCACGACGGCCGACCGGATCGGTCGCATCGGCGGCAATACCCAGATCGACCAGGCGCTTGATCAGCAGCGGGGAGACGTCCTCGGCCATGACGGCCAGCTGCACCGCATTGCGGCCTTCGCCGTCCACCGCGATCAGGTCGGGCTTGTGCGGCAACAGATGTTCAATCACACCGGCGCGACCGGCGCGGGCCGCTTCCAGCCACGGCGTGCGACCAAGCGCATCGCGCGCTTCCAGATTGGCGCCGGCGGCGAGCAGCACACCGATGATTTCCACGTGGCCGGCCAGCGCCGCCTCGTGCAGCGCACTGCGGCGCTGGCGATCACGGGCGTCGGCGCGCGCCTTGTGCTTGAGCAGCAGCTGCACGCCGGCCGGATCATCGTCTTCGGTGGCGGCAGCGGCGAGCAGCACCGGCGTGCCCTCGGCCGGTTCGCTGCGCGCACCGCGTTCGAGCAGGAAGCGAGCCAAGCGCCAGTTGCCGACCTGGCAGGCCACGGCCAGCGGTGACCAGCCCTCGTTGTTCAATGCATCGACTTCGGCGGCAGCATCGCGCAGCAGCGCCGCCACGCCCGGGTCGGAACTGCGCGCGGCATGGTGCAGCGGGGTGTTGCCATCGCTGTCGGTAGCACGCGAATCAGCGCCGTTGGCGAGCAGAGTCATGACCGCTTCGGGGCGACCATGCCAGCTGTCACGGGTGGCGGCCAGCAGCGGGGTCATGCCCCGGTGCGGTGCATTCACATCAACGCCGCGGGCGATCAGTTCGCGCAGCAGGCGCAGATCGGGCAGCACCGCCGCCAGCACCGCCAGGCTGCGCTGGTCGCGCCAGTTCGGGTCCGGCAGCGCATACGGATCGGCACCGGCCTGCAGCAGCTGCAGGCCGCGGTCGATGCGGCCATGGCGGGCGGCTTCATACAGTGCCGGGGTCAGCTCCTGCGGTGCCATCGCCTCCAGCGGCACGGATTCGGCCGCGGCGGCAAACATCGGTTCGTGCTCGTTGCTGGCCGTGGCCAACGGGCTGGAGCGCAACGACACCAGCGGCGCCGGCGCCACCCGCTGCAGCAGCAGGTGCAGCAGCGGCGACAGCACCAGCACCGCCAGCGCGGCAGGCCAGCGTGCGCTTTCCGGCAGCAGGTCGGGCCAGGCCGGCAACACCACCAGTGCAGCCAGTGCGATCACCAGCGCGGCCACGCCGAGGCCACGCCAGGCGGTCAGATCGCGCCCTGCCAGCGCCTGCCAATGCTGGGCCAGGCTGCCGTCAAGGCGTTCAACGTCGTTCCACAACGGCCAGG
>Ga0209762_100228_pt1 | contig 12445 bp, 11 predicted proteins | sample UppTromiDAQMD021_FD_185834 | JGI IMG/M metagenome (GOLD analysis project Ga0209762, IMG submission 185834) | Upper troposphere microbial communities from Maryland, USA - DAQMD-021 (SPAdes) (version 2) | ecosystem: Environmental > Air > Outdoor Air > Unclassified | place: USA: Maryland, Virginia... | reverse complement strand
GGCGGGCGTATCAGCAAGCTTCATGTGGACGTGGGAGATCGCTTCTCTCGCGGACAGCTTCTGGCTGAGTTGGATGTTCAGCCCGAGCAACTCCGCCTAGAACAGGCTCGGGCGACACTCGCTGCTGCGGAAGCCGCATTGGCAGACAGAATCGTGCAGACAACGCAGCAAAGGGGGCTGCTTGAGGGCAACGTAATCTCCCCGGCTGCATTCGAGAGTGTGAAAGCACAGTTGGTTGCAGCTGAAGGCCAGGTGCGCAATGCAAAGGCCGCATTCGGCCTTGCCGAGCGTGCGCGAAGGGGGGCCGCCATTCATGCGCCATTCGACGGCGTCGTCGCGGAGAAACTCGCTCTGCCGTTCACAGATATTGCAGCCGGAGCGCCGGTGCTTCAAGTGGATGGACTACGCAGCGGCGTAGAAGTCCTTGCGACTGCATCGACGACCCAGGCGGCAAATATCAAAATTGGGCAGGTCGCCGAACTGCGCCTGAGCGAGTCAGCAAGTCCCGTTCGTGCTTCGGTACAACGCATCGGCTTGCGTGCTGAAAATGGCTCACTTTTACCTGTCGTGCTCGTTCCTCAAGATGCTACTCTTGCGCGCAGTCTTCGACCCGGGTCTGCCGTTCAAGTATTGCTGAAGGCACCGGAAGCGAAGGATGCCTCACCAGATCGTCTGATGCTTCCCTATTCGGCACTGGTGCTCAGTGAGAAAGCAGGACAAGCCGCAGTGTTTGTATATGACGTGACCGGAAAGAAGGTGCACCGCCGGGAAGTGCAATTCCAGAGCGAGCCAGGCGGCGACAACGTTCGCGTTGTGGGCGGCCTGAAGCGCGGCGAGATGGTAGTCGCGGCTGGCGCGAGTTGGCTGACGAACGAGCAACAAGTCACCCCACTCAAGGCCACGACCCAATTGGCCGGACGCTGACCCGCTACAGGAAGACTTCGCTATGAAGATCACAGAAATGGCGCTGCGCGCCAGCAGACTCACCTACCTTGCCGCGGTCATCATTCTTGTTGCCGGCATTGCCACGTTTCTCAATTTCCCTTCGCAGGAAGAGCCATCGGTCACGATTCGAGATGCGGTTGTTGCCGTTCTGAACCCTGGCATGCCAGCCGAACGTGTTGAGCAGTTGATCGCGCGTCCGATCGAGGAGCGTTTGCGGGAGCTGGCCGAGGTCAAGCGTGTAACCACAACCGTTCGCGCGGGCGGGGCCGTCATACAGGTCACGATCTGGGAGCGGTACACCGACCTAGCCCCCATATGGCAGCGCGTTCGCGCGAAGGTTGCCGATGCTCAGCCTCTGCTTCCACAGGGTACGTTGGGGCCATTTGTCAACGACGACTTCGGCCGTGTTGCCGTGGCCTCCATTGCGGTGACCGCGCCGGGCTACTCCATGGGCGAAATGCGTGTGTCGTTGAAAGAGATGCGCGATCGCCTATACGCGCTTCCCGGCGTTGATCGCATCAGCTTCTACGGCTTGCAGGAAGAGCGCGTCTATCTCGAATTTGATCGACCAAAACTAGCCCAGCTTGGATTGACCCCACAAGGGGTGATCGATCAACTCGTTAAACAAAACGTCGTGCTTTCAGGCGGGCAAATCGCCATCGGTGGCATCAACGCTTCGCTGGCTGTTAGTGGAGAGGTTCGCGACGCCGCTTCGCTGCGCGCGTTGCCGATCATGATGGCGCAAGCTCAGGGTGCGCGCGGTGCTTCGCCTGCTCCTTCAATCTCACTGGGAGAGCTTGCGCGCGTGCAGGTACAACCTGCAGATCCTCCCGAGTCTGCTGCAGTCTATAAGGGCCAGCCTGCCGTAGTGATGGCAGTGTCCATGACCTCGGGCCAGAACGTGGAGCAATTCGGCGTAGCCCTCAAATCCCGTGTGGCCGAGCTTGAGAAACTTCTGCCCGCAGGTTTCGAGCTCTCCTATGTGACATTCCAGGCAGACGTCGTCAAACGTGAAATGGGCAAGATGAACCAGGTGATGATCGAAACGATTGTCATCGTGCTCGGCGTCGTCGTCCTTTTCCTGGGATGGCGCACAGGATTCATCGTCGGGATGATCGTGCCGCTTACCATTCTGGGGGCACTGATCGTGATGCGCGCGCTGAACATCGAGCTGCAAAGTGTTTCGATGGCAGCCATCATCATCGCTTTGGGGCTCTTGGTAGACAACGGCATCGTGATTGCCGAAGACATTGAACGGCGCTTGGCAGCCGGTGAAGACCGCAAACAGGCTTGTCTCGAAGCGGGTCGTACCCTCGCACTGCCGCTGCTGACGTCCTCATTGGTTATCGTCATCGCCTTCTCCCCGTTCTTCTTCGGCCAGAGTGCGACGAGTGAGTATCTGCGCTCTCTCGTCATTGTCCTCGCGCTCACGTTACTCGGATCTTGGCTGTTGTGTCTGACCGTCACTCCACTGCTGTGCTACCACTTCACCAAAGTGCATCATCAACCGGCGAATGACGCGCAAACCTACAACACACGCTTCTATCGCGGCTATCGCAAGTTGCTTGAGTGGGTGCTTGACCACAAGGCGATCTACGTTGGTGTGATGACGGGTGCATTGGCCGTAGCTCTGTACGGATTCACGACACTGCCATACGACTTCTTGCCGAAGTCCGACCGAGTTCAATTCCAAATACCGGTGCAGCTCGCCCCTGGAACGGATTCACGGCTCACTCTTGCCAAAGTGAAGGAAGTGAGCGGCTGGCTCGGTGATCAAGAAATCAACCCCGAAATCACGGATCACATTGGCTACGTCGCTGACGGTGGGCCGCGCTTCATCCTTGGGCTCAATCCCCCATTGCCAGCATCGAACATCGCGTACTTTGTCGTGACGGTCAAGGCAGGCACCAACATTGACGTCGTGATTGCCCGAACTCGGGCTTACTTCGCGCAGCATCATGGAGATGTACGCGCAGAGCCTCAGCGGTTCTCGCTAGGCACTACCGAAGCCGGCACAGCCGTCTACCGGGTCAGTGGGCCGGATCATGAGGTGCTGATGAATGCGGCGGCGAAAATTGAGTCCGCGCTACGGGAGCTGCCAGGTACGGCCAACATCAAGAACAACTGGGATACCCGTGTCGGCCGTCTCGATGTTCGGGTCGATCAAGATCGTGCGCGACGTGCTGGCGTCACCACCGACGACATAGCTGCCTGGCTTGGCACCCGCTACATCGGCCAGTCGATCTCTGTGATCCGAGATGGCGATACCAGCGTGCCAATCGTGATGCGTGGGACGTCCAGTGATCGGCGCAGTACTGCAGACGTAGGTGCGACGACCATCTATCCTGCGTCGGGTGGACAACCCGTTTCTCTTGCTCAAGTGGCCGATGTCACGCTGTCCAGCGAGCCGTCCGTTATTCAACGCCGCAATCTCATTCGTACGGTTACGGTTCAGGGGCAGAACACGGCATACACCGCGCAAGAGATCGTGGATCATCTCGCACCTCGGATCGCCGCAATTGAACTACCTGCAGGCTATGCCATAGAGCTTGGTGGAGAAATTGAAGAATCAGCTGAATCGAATGCTTCGCTTTCGCACTACATGCCGTTTGCTCTTCTGGCGATGCTGCTGCTGTTCATCTGGCAGTTCAACTCGTTCCGCAAGCTGATCGTCATCCTAGCAACCATTCCGTTCACGTTGATTGGTGTCGTGATTGCATTGAAGGCGACAGGGACGCCTTTCAGCTTCATGGCGACCTTTGGTGTGCTCGCGCTTTTTGGAATCATCGTCAACAACGCTGTTCTGCTGCTCGAACAAATTGAACACGGCCTCTCGGAAGGTCTCGCCCGACATGAAGCCCTGGTGGGAGCTGCGATGCAGCGGCTGCGTCCAATCGTGATGACCAAGGTGACCTGTATCGCGGGTCTCGTGCCCCTGATGTTGTTTGCGGGGCCGCTGTGGAAGGGCATGGCCATCGCCATGATTGGTGGCTTAGCGCTTGGCACTCTCGTGACGCTGGGATTGATCCCGCTGCTCTACGAAGTGCTGTTTGGGATGAAGTGGCCCGGCAGAAAGCAGCGTCAAGAAGCGACGCGACATCCGACGCAGCCGATTTAAACCATCTGATCAACGTGTTAGGCCCCGTCATGTCCCGTAGCTGGGGCAACGCAGGGGGCTGATTCAGCGTTATTGGAAAGACTCTAGGAATAAAACTAACTGTCGCCAACCTGCCGATTTTGTCGATGGTTGGATGGCTAAGTTTTTCTGAATAGATTTGGAGAAATACATGAACCCGCTGATGTGGAATCCATGGCTAGTGCTTCTGCTTGCTGGACTTTTCGAAATAGGTTGGCCACTCGGCCTCAAGCTGGGTGCAATCAATGTGGCGATGCGCTACGTGGGGCCGGCCATTGCGGTTGCCTGTATGGCAGCCAGTGGATTTTTCCTATGGCTATCACTCAAGCATATTCCCATGGGAACAGCCTATGCGGTCTGGACCGGCATCGGTTCACTAGGTGCATTTCTTGTGGGTGTGTATGTGTTCGGTGACACGGCTTCCTTGATACGTTGGGCCGGCATTGCGCTTGTTGTCTCCGGAATTGTCTGTTTGAAAATGGGATAAGCGAAACTTTCTATGAATACCTCTATTTCACCGGCCCGGCTCCTTCTGGTGCTAAGCCTTGCTGCGACCTTGTCTGGCTGTGCATCAAACGGAATGACTCGATCAGGGTTTCTTGGTAATTACGATGCATTGGAAAAAACGAAGTACGAGAACGTTTTACTCTTTAAAGCGCCTGGCTTTGAGCCCCGTCATTACCGGGAAATAGTAGTCGAGGGTGCTCAGATAGTGACGGGAACTGGACGCATTGATGGTCTTGACTCGGAGCAAGTGCGTGAGCTTCTCGATCATGTCAACAGTGAACTGCGACACCTCCAAACCAAGTCCGAAGCTCCCTCCTCGTCAGGCCGCATACGTGTGCGTGTGGCAATTACGACCATTGAGACACCTAATCGAGCAGTCAATACCCTAACGACGTTGCTTGTTGGGCCAGTGACAACCGGCGGAGCCAGTTTGGAGTTCGAGGCAGTAGATGAACAAACAGGTCGTCGAGTTGCTGCTGCTAGCTGCTTCGGGCACGGCAACGCTCTCGCGGATTTCAAAGGGTCCTATACACTGCTCGGACATGCAAAGTCTGCAATCTCCACCTGCCTTGAACAGATCAATAGCGCTTGGAGAAGTGCTGACTCGTGAATAGCATTTATTCCATACCTGCGCGCGCCACAAGCAAAGTGCGAGAAACCCCATTAAGAGGGTTGGTGGGGTGCCTTTCTTGGATCGCCAGCATCATTCTGAATTCGCTCGGTTCCACCGCAAAATTGCCGTGGCCTTTCGTTCTTTTCTATTCGAGAGGTTGCGCGATGCTATTTGCGGGGGTAAAGCGACTGGAGGCGTGTAGATCCACGCGGTTGGGTTTGGCCTGCGCGATGGCGATGGTAGTTCTGACAGGGTGCTCCACCTACCGTCCTTGGATCAACCCACCACTTTCCGAGGCCACCTTAGTGGCTTCCGCCGAGGGCGACCAACGCATCCGGCCGCCAGAGGTCAACCAACCGGTCGTTGTCGCGGTAACACTGTCAGGTGGAGGCGCGCGGGCGGCGGCCTTTGGCCTGGGCGTGCTGCGCGAACTCAAGGCCACACGCTTCGCTCTAGAGGGCCAGGAGACAACTCTGCTGGACCAGGTGTCTTTGGTCAGCGGCGTGTCGGGGGGCAGCATCCTTGCCGCGCATTTCGCGGCATTCGGCGATGCCACGCTGACTCGTTTCGAACCGGATTTTCTGCTTGTACCCTTTGAGGCGCGACTCGTACGTGAAGCTCTCTGGCCTGCGCGTCTCTATCGACTAACTTCACCTTGGTTTGGACGCAGCCAGATCTTGGCTCAACGCCTGGACGAACTTTTCGAAGGTCGCACCTTTGGTGACGTGCGTCGACGACCGGGCGCGCCCGATCTGATGATCACGGCAACCGACCTCACTACCGGTGCCCCTTTCGATTTCACTACCGAGCAGTTCCGGCTAATCTGTTCCGACCTCGATGCCACGCCGCTGTCTTTCGCGGTGGCGGCCTCGTCGGCAGTGCCGCTGCTGCTGTCGCCCGTAACGGTACGAAACAACGCGAATACTTGTCCGCCGCCTCTTCGATCTTTGCCTATCCGTGGGCAAGATTTCAGATCACGCATCCTGCAAAGCAGCATAGACAGCTACCGCAATGCGCAGGATCGGCCCTTTATCCACCTCGTAGACGGTGGTGTCTCCGACAACCTCGGCGTACGTCTGATGCTAGACCGGCTAGTAGCCTCGGGCTCAATGAGCGCCAACTTCTCGGACGTCAAGCCCGGAAGCCTGCGCCGACTCGTGTTGGTGACTGTGAACTCCGAACGCGGCCTGAGCGAGCGCGTGGACAGTAGCGACCGAGTCCCCAGTACGACGCAAGTACTTGAGTCGCTGATCTTCGGTGCAGGCGCTCGCGAGACCCAGGTGACGCTGGCCATGCTTAACGACGACCTGCAGCACTGGCGTTCCGAGATTGCTCGCACCCGTGGCCAAGCGGACAGCCCCTTTGCAGCTGACGCAGAAATCCATGTAGTAAGCGTAAGTCTGAACGACGTGCCGGACGACAAGATCCGGCACTCGCTGCTACGCGTGCCCACAGCCTTCACAATCGAGGCCAAGGATGTCTTGGACCTGCAAACTGCGGGAAGCGAAGCACTGAGGCAATCCGAGGAGTTTCTGGCGCTGATTGAATCTTTAAAAAGAATCTCGACGGGCAAGCAGACAGTGCCTAGGACTCAGCTCCCCTTGATATTTAAGTGATACCGATACCGGGCTTTCGTCCGAGTTCCCAAGAGGCACTTCCGCCGATAACCTTGGCGGCAAGCTGTTGCCCCAGCCGCGGCTCAATCACCGGCCGCCACGGCACTAGGCTGAACCCCATGCCGTCATCGAGCATCGCGTAGCGCCCGCTGGAGAGCATGACGGAGCGCCGGTAAATGCCGGCGACGCGCTGGCCGTCTGTGACAGAGCGATGTTCCAGGCCGGTTTCCGCCGCAATGTCCTTGGCGGCTTGTGCCAGTTCCCGACTGCGCAGCGTGCCCAGCAGATTCCGGGCAAGGATCACGCGCTGCCCGCGCCGCTCGGCTAGCCCTTGTTCGGCCAGGAAGTTGGCGCGCTGCTGCATAGCCTGCTTGGCGTCGCCGCCAAAGCCCAGTTCGCCCAGCCCACGACCGCCGCCGATCAATTGTTGGTCGAGCCAAGTCGCGCCGATCACGCGCACCTGCCGCTCGATGGGCAGATGCGTTTTCAGCTCCACGGACACACCGCCCAGCCGTTGCGCGTCGTACTGACGGCCACGCTCGGCCATGTCGTCCGGCACCTTCCATAGCCCTTCGGCCACGCGCTCCACGACGCCGGCCCGGCGCAGGGCTTCCAGCCGCCGGACGTGGGCGGCGACAACTTCCTGCGGGTCGCGTCCGGGTACTGCCCGGCCTTGCTCGATCGCCAGGTGATGATCGGCGCGGTACAGGCCATCGCTCGCCAGCGCGGCGATGTTCTTGTCGGCGGCGCGCACGTCGGCCGAACCCTTCACTTCCACCACCGCGCCCGTGGGGTAGTTCGCCAGCTCGTCGCGGGCGTTCAGCGTGACGTAGTGGGCCTTGCCATCCGTGCCGTCGATGACCAGATAGCCCCGGTCGTGCAGCTCGTCGGCCAAGCCCTTGGCGGCCACGCGGCCGAGGATGGTTCGGCCGTCGTCGCCTGGCTCGAACACCGCCAGCTCGCGCGGCTCGCCGCGCATGGCGCGCTGCATGGTGCGGATGATGTCGCCGCGCTCGCCCAGTGCACGCAACGTCTTCTCCGCGTCTGTATGGACGGCCCAGGTGCCGGGCTGCACCTCGTCGGCCAGGCCCAGGCGCTGCAAGCGTTGCAGCCGGCCGATCAGCAGCAGGCGCTGGCGTTGTAAGTCCGGCTCATTGAAGCGTTCGATTCGCACCCTGCTATCCTCGCCGGCCTCGCGTTGCAGCGTGCGATCGAGGCTCGTCCATCGCTCCTGTTCGACCTCGCGCCCCAAGGTCTGGTGGATCTCCAGTTCGGTGCGCGGCCCCAGCCATTCGGTCGCCAGTTCGGCGGCCCGATGGCGAAAGCCGTGTGCGATGTAGTCGCCCGCGATGATGAGGTCTTTGCCGGTGTCGTCGCGCCCGCGCACGATCAAGTGGGTATGCGGGTTGTCGGTGTTCCAGTGATCGACCGCGACCCAATCCAGCCGTGTGCCCAGGTCGGCTTCCATGCGGTTCACCAGATGGCGGGTGTAGGTGCGCAGGTCGTCCAGCTCCACGCCGTCTTCGGGGGACACGATGAAGCGGAAATGGTGGCGGTCATCGGCGCAGCGTTCCTTGAAGGCGTCCAGGTCGGCTTCGTCGGACTGCGGTCCGTAGGCCTGGCCAGGTTCGCCATCGCGGCCCGCGCCGTCGCGCTCGACGTACCGCAGGTGTTTGGCGAGCGACTGCGGGCTGGCCCGCTGGTGATTGACCAGCAAGGTCTTGATGGTCACGCGCCGCGACATGGGCGTTAGCTTCGCCCCGGCGAAGCGCGCTGCCGTGTGGCCGCGCCCGAGCCGAGAGCCGGGGCGCTGGCCGGTGCCTGCGGCCCCAGGACGGCGCACCGCCGACTTGCCGCTGCTGGCTTTGCCAGCCTGCTTGAGCACCTTGGAAACGAAGCTCTGCCCCTGGCCCTTGCCCCGGTTCTTCGGGGCGCTGGGGCGCACCCGGAAATCGTCGTCGCGGCGGTCGGTCATCGCCATTCTCCCGGCAAGCTCAGGCGTGTCCTGTCGTGCGAAGCACGCGGGCATGCCTGCATTGGCGCGACCCTCGCGCCGAACGCGGCACGGCGGCAAAGCCGCTCCGTGCTGTGTTCCCCCCATGTGCAGACAGGCTTTCGACGCGGCCCAGTGCCGCGTCCTTTTGTCTTGCCTTCCGCCTTTGCCCTTCGCTGTCGCTCCAGGCACCGGCGGCCCGGCGGCGCTGCTGCGTGAGCAGCCAGCGCGCCGGCGAACGCGCCAATGGCCGCAGGCCGGGCGCGTTCGAGGCAAGACGCCTGCACGTTGGACGGCTGCGCCGGATGCTGCGCGACGTGCGGTGCGAATGCACCAGCACGGCAACCGCGACGACACGGCAGCAGCAGCGAGAACGACATGCCCGATGGCACGCCGGAGCGTAGCGAATCGGCGGCCATCATGGGCGTATCTCCAGCCACACCGGATGCGCAATGCCGATCACGGCGGATGCGCTGACCGGGCCGAAGTAACGGCTGTCGAACGATGCTGGATTCGTCACGCTCAACAGGAGCAGTTCGCCCGGTTCAAGGCGGCGGCAAAGCTGCAAGGACGGCAGCGCCCGGCCCAGCCGGTCGGCGGGCAGTACGGCGGCCGAAGGCACGCCGTCGATGCGTACCTGACCGGCGACGATGCAGACGTGTTGCGGCGCGACCGCGCCCACACGTTTGAGCAGCGGAACGCGCGTCGGCAGGTAGCCGCGCTGCGCAGCGAGCGCGGCAGCCGTGGCCGGAAGCGGCACCAGCACGATGCTGTCCACGGACAACGGACGTGGCAGCGAGGCGGTGCGCGGGTCGAACGGGTCAATGCGATACCAGCCGACCGCCACGCTGTCGGACGGGTTGTAGGTCAGACGCGGCAGCGGCGACACGAAAGCCGCCCAGGCCAGCGCAGCGAAGCCGATGGCGGCCAGTGTCGCCAGCACGATGCGAGCGCGCAGGCGTGAGCGAGGACGCGGCGCCACGTCGGGCGCGTTGGGTGTGGTGGTCGGGGCGGTCATGGCAGCACCTTCCCGGCCAGCCAGGCGGTATGCCGCTCGGTGGTGTATTCGGGCAGCGCAAGGCGAGCCGCAAGACGGTTGCCCAGCGTGCGCCAGTACGCCGGCGACACGTCGATGGCAGCGATGCCCAGCGCCTCGATGCCGTCGATGCGCTCCAGCACGGCGCGCACGTTGGCATCGCCTTCGGTGTGTAGGAGCAAGCGCGCGCCCGGCTGAACACCGGGGATGCGCTGCGCCGCGTCCAGCGGTGTGCAAGCCTGCATCACCATGAGTTGCCAGCGGATCGTGCCGTAGTCGTTGGCCTGCCAGCGGATGCGGCAGAGCATCGCGCCCGGCAGGAACACCGCGCAGCGCCGCCAGCGGTCGAGCTGAAGCGTGCGCGCCGGTTCGCCGAAGCGCAGGTAGAGCTTGAAGCGATGTTCGAGGTAGGCCAGCGAAACGCGCGTCAGCGGCACATTGCCGGCCTGTCCGGCGAGTGCCGAAAGCGCAGGCAGCGGCGCAGCCGGTGCCGCGTTCGCGGCAGGCCAAGCGAATGCGTTCATGGTGTGTTCTCCGGCGGAAACTCCCGCTCCAGCAGGCCGCGCAGCAGGTCGGCCACGGTCACGCCTTGCGTGAAGGCCGACACCTTGATGCGCGCCCGCATGGCGGGCGTGATGTCGAGCGTGAGGCGGGCCGTGTAGAGGTCGCCTTTGCCCAGCGCGTCGGCATCGCCCTGACGAATCCACGCCTCGGCGTGCGGATTCGCGGGCGGACGTGCGCCGATGCCGACGCGCTTGCCCGTGCGTTTGCTGTTGGGTGGCTGCTGCGCTGTCATGTCGGCCACCGCAGCAGTTCGTCCACCAGGGCGGTGATTTCGCGGGCGGCGGCACTGTCGGGCGCTGTCTCGCGTGCGAGCCGGCCAGCGGCCACGCTGTCGGCGAAGACGATGCGCTGATGCACCTCCGAGCGCAGCGCGGGCAGCGGCTGTTCGGCGAGCGATTGCCGCGCCTCGCGCCCGATGATGGTGGTGCTGACGCGCCGGTTGATGACGAAGGCCGCGCGGAGCAGCGGCCGGAACACCTGCGCCTCGCGGATCAGCGAAACAATTTCCGAGCTGGCCCAGAGGTCGTAGGGGCTGGGCTGCACCGGGATCAGCACGCGCTCGGCCGCCAGCAGCGCGGAGCGCGCCAAGGCGGCGATGCGCGGCGGCCCGTCGATGATGACGTGATCGGCCCGCCTGGCGAGTTCTGGCGCTTCCTGATGCAGCGTTTCGCGTGCGAGGCCCACGGCGCTGAACAGCCGTGGCAAGCCTTGCTGGCTTCTGCGCTGCGTCCAGTCCAGGGATGAACCCTGCGGGTCGGCATCGAGCAGGACGACATGCTGGCCGCGCATCGCCAGTTCGCCCGCGATGTGCGTGGCGAGCGTGGTCTTGCCGACACCGCCTTTCTGGTTGAGCAGAGCGAGGATCATGGCGCGGCCCTCCCTGCTGGAAAGCCGGGCTTTACCTGCCGTGCAAAACGCTGTTCGCCGTGCCGTTTCTCGGTTGTCCACCGAAACGGCGCGCTTCTACTAAAAGTTATGTATTTCTTGTTAGGGAAGTTAGAGGGGCCGCAAACCCGCGCCGTTATTGGCTTTCCGGCGTTTTCGTACTCCTGATAGCACGATAGGCGTACTCCCGATAGCACGATACCCGGTACTCCTGATAGCACGAGGCCGTCCACACCTTTTCCACGAGTTATCCCCGTGCCGTGTGCAGCACGGGCCGGAAGGTCAGCAGTTCTTGTCCGTCGTCCGGCATTCGCTCGATGCCCAGGACGTAGCCGGGCAGCGACTGCCGCGCCACCAGGACGCGCAGGTCGTAAGCGAAGTCGGAGAAGCGCGCAGCGCTGCCCGACTTGCGGTGCAGGTGCCGGAAGTCGAATTGCCAGCCGCCCGGCTGCTTGCCGCCGTGCTTGCGCACCAGGCGGTACAGCCAGCGCTCGATCCCGCCCTTCAAGCGGAAATAGGCTGGGTCGATGGTCAGCACCAAGGCGGCATCGAGCACGCCCGCATAGAACCAGTCCGGCAGGATCAGTTCGATGCCCAGCGGCACGCCGCTGGCATCGGCCAGTTCCTTCCACTCGTTGATCCACGAGAAGCGATGCAATCGCCTTCCCGTGGTTTCGCGGATGGACGTGGCCACCGTGGTCGATTGCAGCCGGTCGAGCGCGGCTTTCAGGCGCAGGTAGTCGTTGAGAGACGTGCCGCGCCCGATGAAGCGCAGGATCTCGTAGGGAGTGGCGCGTATCCAGCGCGACGGGCGCAAGCCCGCGTCGCGCGCCTCCACGATCTGCGAGGCGGCCCAAATCAGCAGGTCGGCATCCCATATCGTTGCGATGCCGTGCTCCTGCGTACCCTCCACGCGGATGGTGATGCCGCCGGCGCGGAAGTCGATCGGCGCGGTACGCCGCGACTTCGCCAGCGAGAAGAACGGAAAGGCCATCAAGTCCTGGCTGTCGCGGGGTGCCATGTCGCCCGGCAGCGCGCGGAACAGGTCGAGCTGTTCGCGCTGCAAGGCTTGCCCTGGCGGGCTGGACATGGCGACGGCCACCCACGCGCCAGCGATCAGCGGCCATCACGGTAATCGCCCGCGTGGCGT
>Ga0209762_100222_pt1 | contig 13068 bp, 8 predicted proteins | sample UppTromiDAQMD021_FD_185834 | JGI IMG/M metagenome (GOLD analysis project Ga0209762, IMG submission 185834) | Upper troposphere microbial communities from Maryland, USA - DAQMD-021 (SPAdes) (version 2) | ecosystem: Environmental > Air > Outdoor Air > Unclassified | place: USA: Maryland, Virginia... | reverse complement strand
GGATTCCTGGGCCTGCGGCTGCTGTACCGGCTGCACGGGCAGGGGGTGGCGAGCGCGGTCGCGCAACAGCTGGGCATCACCGTGCCAGCGGGCATCCAGCAGGATCTGGAGCGTTTCAGTGCCAATTTCGCCCATGGCGATCGCGATGTGCTGAAGGCGCAGCGGTGGCTGCATACCACTGCGGCACGAGGCGCCACCCTGGCGGCCATCTGTGAGGTTTCCGGGTTGGAGCCGCGCACGCTGCAGCGACGTTTTCTCCGGGCCACCGGTCTGCGCCCGATCGAGTACTGCCAGCGGCTGCGCATTGCCAAGGCCCAGACCCTGCTGCAACAGGGGGCCGGTATCGACGAAGTTGCCTGGGGCGTGGGCTATGCCGATCAGAGCGCTTTCCGGCGCCTGTTCCTTCGTATCGTGGGCATGACGCCGGCCAACTATCGTCGCCACGTCAGCAGCAAGCGGCGAGAGAGGCCTCTGATGCCCTCGGTCGCAGGCAGTCTGCGCGGGTTGCAGGCACCTTCGGGCGTGCAGTTGGGGCGAAGTGCCGCGTGATGCCTGATATCGGGCGGCGCTTGCAACCTGGGCGCGACGCTTCGACCATGCAGGCAGTGGACGATTGAGCAGGTGGATTGATGTCGAGTGTTGGACCGGTACCCATGCCGGTGGTGTTGATCCTCGTTTGCATGTTGCTGGCGATGGCTGTGGCCCGTCTGTGGCCACGGAGGGAAGACGAAAGACCGCTGCCATCGGCAGCAAGCATGGTGTTGGACATGCTGCTGATCGGCCTGTTGTGTGGCCGCCTCAGTTTTGTCGCCCTGAACATCGCGCTCTATCGCGAAGCTCCCTGGAGCATTCTGCAGATCGCCGACGGTGGCTATCACCTGGTGGTGGTGCTGGTGGCAGGACTGGCATGGGGTTTGTGGCGCTTGCGGCCGTGGCCCACGCTGCGTATGCCGGTGCTGATCAGCGCTCTGATCGGCGTGCTGCTCTGGGCGGGTGGCGGTCAGGTGCTGTCGGCCTGGCAGGAGCGGCAGATGCCATTGCCGGTGTTGCAGGTAACGGACCTTCAAGGCGGCGAGGTCGATCTGCAGCAGTTCCGGGGCAAGCCGCTGGTGCTGAATCTGTGGGCCACATGGTGCGGGCCCTGCCGGCGCGAAATGCCCGTGTTGGCGGCGGCACAGCAGGCACATGCCGATGTGCAGTTCGTGTTCCTCAATCAGGGTGAAACCCTGGATGAGGTCCAAGGTTTCCTCGCCAGCGAACGACTGGCGCTGGGCAACGTGTTGCTGGACGATGACACTGCCGCTTCAACTGTGCTGGGCGTGCAGGCCTATCCTTCCACGCTCTTCTTCGATGCCGACGGGCGCCTGCGTGAACTGCACCTGGGCGAACTGACTGCGGCCGGTCTTGAACACAAACTGCGCCGGCTGCGGTAGCCTGCCCGGGCATCTCACTACGGAGTTCCCATGTTGTCGACTTCCATGCGCATCGCTCCGGCGGTGCTGTTGCTGCCGGTCATGCTGGCATTGGCCGCCTGCAGCCAGGCCCAGACCCCACCGGGCAAGGCGGCCCCGGCAGCAACTGCTCCGGCTGCTGCGACCAAGGGCGACCGTCCTGCCGTGCTGAAGGGTATCGAGAAGCACGGTTTCGAGGTGGTTGCCGAGTTCGATGCGCCGGGTGGCCTGCGTGGCTTTGCGGGCGTGGTGGGTGGCCAGCAACCGGCCGCGGCCTACGTCACCGCCGATGGCAAGCACGTACTGGTGGGCAGCCTGTTTGATGCCGAGGGCAATGACGTCGCGGCCGAAGCCGTGGAGAAACTGGTTGCCGCGCCGATGTCGGCCAAGATGTGGACCAAGCTGGAGACCAGTGCCTGGGTGCGTGACGGCAAGGCCGATGCGCCGCGCGTGGTCTATACCTTCAGTGATGCCAACTGTCCGTACTGTCACAAGTTCTGGGAAGCCGCACGGCCGTGGGTCGATGCCGGCAAGGTGCAGCTGCGTCACATCATGGTCGGCGTCATCCGCGAGGACAGCCCGGCCAAGGCGGCGGCCATCCTCGCTGCACGTGACCCGAGCGCGGCGCTGCTGCAGAACGAGCACGATTTTGATCGCGGTGGCATCAAGGCGCTGCCGAACATCAGTCGTGAGATCGCCGGCAAGCTCGACGCCAACCAGGTGTTGATGATCGAGATGGGCTTCCAGGGCACGCCGGGCATCCTGTTCCAGGACGCACAGGGCCAGGTGCAGCGTCGAGCCGGCCTGCCGCAGGGCGCTGACCTGCAGACGGTGCTGGGCCCGCGCTGAGTTGCGCCTTTCATCGTGAATGACCCACGGGCCCGCATGGCAGCATGCGGGCCTGTTGCTTTCCGTGATCAGGAACGGTGTGCGGCCTGCGCATCATCTGTTCGTCGTCACGTCTGAATAGTGACTGACATCAAGCCTCGCGCCTTGATTCCAATCAAGGCCAAAAACGACAGGTGAGCTAGCCTTTGACGCATGGATTACAGCGTCAACGCGCGATGGATGTCGCGCTCGCCAAGCCCTGATCGAGGCCGGTCGGCTCAGCCATTCACGACACTCTCACCCTGTGCTTGTTACCCAGACCGCTGCGGTCGCCACCTCTCTGGCAGCGCGGCCTTGATGGCGTCGACATCGGTACAGGCAGGGCAGTGTCACGGTCCTGTTGTCTGTCATGCGCAGGCTGGCCGGTGTCGTCGACGCAGTATCCGCATTTCCAGCAACAGCGGCGCGAAGCCGGGGTGGCACATGCGTGCGTCCCGTCAGCGCGAATCAAGTGTTCGTCCAGGGAGGATGCAATGCGCGTGGCGGTACTGAGTCTGGCCTGCTTGACCGCACTGGCGATCACGCCGGCGTATGCACAGACAGTCGACAAGGAGGACGCACAGGCGCTGCGTCGTGAGATTGCGGCCATGCGCCAGGCGCTGGAGGGCATGCAGCAGCGGTTGGATCGCCTCGAGCAGCGCGATGGAACTGTTGGGCCCGCCACTGCGCAGGCGCCCGCATCCGTGGTCGCGCCCGCCAGCACTACCCATCTGCTGCATCCCACCCAGGTGCCGGGCGTGGCACAACCCGTACTGCCGCAACGCGAATCGGTGGCCGATCCGTCCACCGCCGCATCGCGACCGGACAGTGCGGCTGGTCCGACCGATCCTGACCTGAAGGGCTTCTTCGCCATTCCCGGTACCGATACGGTGATCCGCATTGGCGGCTACGCCAAGCTCGATGCCATCGCCGATTCGCGCGCAGCCGGCGACGAAGATCAGTTCATTCCTTCGTCGATGCCAGTGGGCGGCCGTCATCGTGACGTGTCCAATTTCAACATCCATGCCAAGCAGACCCGCTTCAGTTTCGAGGCGCGGCGCCCGACCTCGCACGGGAACCTGCGCTTCTACCTGGAGAACGACTTCTTCGGCAGCAGTGATGGTTACGAATTCCGCCTGCGCCACGCCTATGGCCAGCTCGGCAATACCTACGCGGGCTACGGCTATTCCAGCTTCATGGATCCGGACAGCTTGCCTGACACGCTGGATTTCGCTGGTCCGGGTGGTGCGGGCTATCTGCTGGTGGCCGGCATCCACCACAGCTTTGCGATGGGCAAGGGCAACACCCTGACTGTTGCCGCCGAAGATCCGAAGACTGAACTTGCCGGTGCCAGCGATGAGCACGCGGCGGTGAACCGGCTGCCGGATGTGACGGTGACGGCGCGCATGGAGCGCGACTGGGGCCACCTGCAACTGGGCGCGGTGACACGCAGCCTGGCGTATGACGGTGACGATGAGCGCGACCGGCGCATGGCCGGTGGCCTGCAGCTGAGCGGATCGGCGTCGGTGGGCGAGCGCGACCTGCTGCTGTTCGGTGCCCTCGGTGGGCGCGGCCTGAGCCGTTACACCGCTGACCTGACCGGCTCCGGGCTGGACGCGGTGGTCGGTGCCGATGGCCGCCTTGATGCGCTGGACCTGCACGGTGGTTTCGTTGGCTACACCCATTACTGGTCCGAGCTGTGGCGTTCGAACCTGATCGTCGGCCAGCTGACCCTGGAGCGGAATGCTGCACTGGCGGCCGACGCATTCCGTCAGAGTCGCTACGGCGTGTTCAACCTGATCTGGAGCCCGGCACCGTCGTGGACGATGGGCATGGAGCTGCTGTACGGGCGCCTGGAACAGCAGGGCGGCGCACGCGGCGAAACGGTCCGGGTGCAGGGCAGCCTGCAATACAACTTCATCAAGTAAGCGCCAGCGGCGTTACGCCAGCGCAACCGTCCCCACGCCCGGCCGCACCGGGCTCATGCCAGTACAGGAGATTGTCATGGCAGAAGCAAAGAAAATCGGGGTGGTCGGAGCCACCTTCCTCGTCGCCGGCAACATGATGGGCTCCGGTGTGTTCCTGCTGCCCTCCAGCCTGGCCAAGATCGGTACCGCCTCAATCTGGGGCTGGCTGATCACCACCGCCGGTGCGCTGCTGCTGGCGTTCGTGTTCGCCAAGCTGGGCAAACTGGCGCCCAAGGCGGGCGGTCCATACGCCTATGCGCGCGACTGGTTCGGGCCCTACATGGGCTTCCAGACCAACACCATCTACTGGTTCGCCAACTGGATCGGCAACGTCGCCATCCCGATTGCGGCGGTCGGCTACTTCAGCTACTTCTTCCCGATCCTGTCCGAGCCGCTGGTGCGCTGCATCGCGGTGCTGATCCTGGTGTGGGCGCTGAGCTTCGCCAACATGATCGGCCCGGCCTTCGTCAGCCGCGTGCAGACGGTCACCACCAGCTTTGCGCTGGTGCCGATCCTTGGCATCGCCATCTTCGGCTGGTTCTTCTTCGATGCCGACATCTTCAAGGGTGCCTACAACGTGTCCGGTGAGTCGAACTTCGGCGCGATCTCCAGTGCTGCAGCCCTCACCCTGTGGGCTTTCATTGGTGTCGAGTCGGCTTCGGTGACCGCTGGCGTGGTCGAGAACCCGGAAAAGAACGTGGCCCGCGCCACCCTGGCCGGTGTGTTCCTGGCCGCCGTCGCGTACATCGCCAGCTCCTCGGTGATCATGGGCATGGTGCCCAACGGCGAGCTGCAGACCTCCGATGCGCCGTTCGCGCTGGCTGCGGCCAAGGCCGTCGGTGGTTGGGGCGGTGCGCTGGTGAGCCTGTGTGCCTTCATCGGCGCCGCCGGTTCGCTGGGCGGCTGGATCCTGCTGACCGCGCAGAGCGCCAAGGCAGCTTCCGACGATGGCCTGTTCCCGAGCATCTTCAGCAAGACCAACAAGGATGACGTGCCGGTCAAGGGCGTGCTGATCGTAGCGGTGCTGATGACCCTGGCGGTGCTGGTCACCTCCACCTCGGAAACCGCGTCGGCACAGTTCGACGTCATCACGTCGGCCGCCGTGGTACTGACCCTGCTGCCCTACATCTACTCGTGCGTGGCCTGCTACTTCGTGGTCGAGCGTTCGCACACCCTGGTCCATACCGGTGCGTTCTGGACCCTGACCAGCCTGACCGTTGTGTACTGCCTGTGGGCGATCTACGGTTCGTCGGGAACCATCGTGCAGTACGCCTTCCTGTTCGTGCTGTTCATCACCGTGTTCTATCCCTTCTTCAGCGAGGAGCGCCGCCAGCAGCGGCAGCGCGCCCGCGAGGCCTCGGCCATCAGCGCCGGCGCCCAGCGTTCCTGAGTTCGACAAGGAGAATCAACGTGTACTTCAAGTCCCTGGACTATCCGGTCATTGTCATCGACAACGACTACGAGTCGCCGCGCATCGGCGGCATCCTGATCCGCGCCCTGGTGGAAGAACTGCGCAGCAACGACCAGCGCGTGCTGTGCGGCCTGAACCTGGATGATGCGCGCGCCGGTGCCCGCACCTACGTGGCGGCCTCGGCAGTACTGATTTCGATCGATGGCAGCGAAGAGGTGGATGGCGAGTTCCAGCGCCTGACTGCCTTCCTGCGTGAGCAGAGTGCGCGCCGCGCCAACCTGCCGGTGTTCCTGTACGGCGAGCGCCGCACCATCGAGAAGGTGCCGAGCAAGCTGCTCAAGTACATCCACGGCTTCATCTTCCTGTTCGAAGACACCAAGAGCTTCATCTCGCGGCAGGTGATGCGCGCAGCCGAAGACTATATGAAGAACCTGCTGCCGCCGTTCTTCAAGGCACTGATCCATCATGCGGCCGAGTCGAACTATTCCTGGCATACGCCGGGCCATGCCGGTGGCGTGGCGTTCACCAAGTCGCCGGTGGGGCGTGCATTCCACCAGTTCTACGGCGAGAACACCCTGCGCAGCGATCTGTCGATCTCGGTGCCGGAGCTGGGCTCGCTGCTCGACCATACCGGCCCGATCAAGGATGCCGAGGAAGAAGCGGCACGCAACTTCGGCGCCGACCATACCTTCTTCGTCACCAATGGCACCTCCACCGCCAACAAGATCGTCTGGCACGGCACGGTGGCGCGCGGTGACGTGGTGTTCGTCGATCGCAATTGCCACAAGTCGCTGCTGCACGCGCTGATCATGACCGGTGCAGTGCCGGTGTACTTCACCCCAAGCCGCAACGCGCACGGCATCATCGGCCCGATCAGCCTGGACCAGTTCACGCCGGAGTCGCTGCAGCAGCGCATTGCTGCCAACCCGCTGGCCAGCCAGGCCTACCAGGCCGGTTCCAAGCCACGCATCGCAGTAGTCACCAACTCGACCTATGACGGCCTGTGCTACAACGCCGAAAAGATCGCTGATGAGATCGGCAGCGCGGTCGATTTCCTGCACTTCGATGAAGCCTGGTACGCCTACGCCGCGTTCCATCCGTTCTACGAGAACCACTACGGTATGGCCAAAGGCAAGCCGCGTGAGCAGGATGCGATCATCTTCACCACGCATTCAACCCACAAGCTGCTGGCGGCGTTCTCGCAGGCCTCGATGATCCACGTGCGCAACTCGGCGCAACGCAACCTGGACGCCGAGCGCTTCAACGAGTCGTTCATGATGCACACCTCGACCAGCCCACACTACGGGGTGATCGCGGCCTGTGACGTGGCCTCGAAGATGATGGAAGGCGACGCCGGCCGCTCGCTGGTGCAGGAAATGCACGACGAAGCCATCGCCTTCCGCCGCGCGATGCTGCACGTCCGCGATGACCTGGGGCGCGACGACTGGTGGTTCAGCGTATGGCAGCCGACCAAGCTCGAGCGCAGTCTGGACAAGGGCGATACGCCGGCGCCGCTGGTGGCCAAGCGCGAAGAATGGTACCTGCAGCCGGACGCCCACTGGCATGGCTTCGAGAACCTGGTCGACGACTATGTGCTGATCGACCCGATCAAGGTGACCCTGCTGACCCCGGGTCTGGCGATGGACGGCAGCATGGGCAAGCTGGGCATCCCGGCAGCGGTGCTGAGCAAGTTCCTGTGGGGCCGCGGCATCACCGTGGAGAAGACCAACCTGTACTCGGTGCTGTTCCTGTTCTCGATGGGCATCACCAAGGGCAAGTGGAGCACCCTGGTCACCGAACTGATGGCGTTCAAGGAGTTGTACGACCGCAATGCGCCGCTGAGCCAGGCACTGCCGACGCTGGCCGCCGATTATCCGAATGCCTACGCCGGCTGGGGCCTGCGTGACCTGTGCGACGCGCTGCATGCGTTCAACCAGGAATTCGCGGTGGCCAAGGTGATGCGCGAGATGTACGTGGATCTGCCGACGCCGGTGATGACCCCGGCCGATGCCTACAACCACCTGGTGAAGGGCGAGATCGAGCGGGTCGACATCGAGCAGATCAGCGGCCGCATCGCCGCGACCATGCTGGTGCCGTACCCGCCGGGCATTCCGACCATCATGCCCGGCGAACGTTTCGGCGACAGCGACGAGCCGATCATCCAGTCGCTGCGTATCGCCCGCGAGCAGAACGCCCGTTTCCCGGGGTTCGAGTCGGACGTGCACGGGCTCATCATCGAGCAGGAGGGTGATGCGGTGTCGTACAAGGTGGAGGTGCTGAAGGCCTGACCGGCGACGGTCGGCTCCTTCGGAGAGCGATGGATACCGCGCGCGAGCAACGCATCCTGAAGTTCTCGATCGGGGTCACCCTGGCGGTGAGCGCGGTCGGCTTCGGCGGTGGCCTGCTGGTGGGATCGCAGGCCATCCTGTTCGACGGCGTGTACAGCCTGGTCGACGTCGCCCTGACCCTGGTGTCGTTGTCGGTGCTGCGGCTGGTGGCGCGGGAACAAAGCCCGCGCTTCCAGTACGGCTACTGGCACCTGGAGCCGATGGTCGAGGCACTCGGTGGGGTGATCCTGTCGCTGGCCTGCGTGTATGCGCTGGCCAACGCGGTGATTGGTTTGACCACGGGCGGGCACGAGGTGAAATTCGGGCCCGCGCTGTGGTGGGCGGCACTGCTGAGTGCCAGCAACCTGGCGATGGCCGCATTCGTCGCACAGCGTGCGCGACACCTGCGTTCCGCTCTGTTGTGGCTGGATGTGCGAGGCTGGCTGCTGGGTGGATTGATGAGCCTGGCGGTGGTGCTGGCCTTCGTGCTGGCGCTGGTCCTGCAGGGGGGTGAGTGGCACCACTGGGTGCCGTACCTGGATTCGATCGTGCTGGCGTTGATCAGCCTGGCGGTGTTGCCGGTGCCGGCGCGCAGTGCGTGGAAGGCCATGCGCGAAGTGCTGCAGGTGGCCCCGGACGATCTGGACCGGCGCGTGCAGCAGGTGATGCAGGCGTTCGTGGCGGAACGCGGTTATGCCGGTTTTACCAGCCACGTGGCGAAAATGGGGCGGATGCGCTTCATCGAGATCCACGTGCTGGCCGACCCGGCCATGCCGTTGGGTTCAGTGGGCGAAGTCGATGCGATGCGCGACGAGATCGCGGTGCGGCTGGATGCGCGCGGCAGTACCTTCTGGTTGACCATCGATTTCACCGCAGACCCGGCGTGGACGTGAGCCGGGAACGGTAAAGCAGAGCCCATGCTCGGCTGCCATTCGCGCTGAGCAGCCGAGCGTGGGCTCGGCTCTACACGTGGGCACGATCGTTGCGCATGGCGGACCGGACTGTTGCAGCGGATCGGTTTGACCTCAACTCTGGTTGAGGTCGCAGACTGCTTCGCATCCCCCACGAGACATGCGGCATGAACCTGCTGACCACCCCGGACCTCAGTCATGGCTTGCTGGAGCTGTTCAATCCTCCCGGCCTCTACGACCCTTCCGCCAACGGGTACTCACACGTGGCCGTGGTGCGATTGCCGGCGCGGGTGATTCATATCGCCGGGCAGGGTGGTGAAGATGCCCAGGGCCGTCTCTCACCCAGCTTCGAAGAACAGGTCGGGCAGGCACTGGACAACCTGCAGACCGCGCTGCACTCGGCGCAGGCAAGCCTGGCCGACGTGGTACGGCTGCGTATCCTGGTGGTCGATCACGACGAGGACCGGCTGGGCATCATCGCCCATCAGGTGCGGCGGCGCTGGCCTGACCGCGCGGCGCCCACCTGCACGCTGATCCCGGTGCCGCGGCTGGCGCTGGACGGCATGTTGTTCGAGATCGAGGCGGAGGCCTGTGCCGCCTAGCGCAGGTAGTACTCCACTGGCACCACCAGTTCCTGTGGTGCCTTCAGTTCATCCGGAATGCGCGGCAGCGGCTGCGCGCGACGGAAGGTCTGCAGCGCTGCGTCATCCAGCATCGGCTGGCCACTGGACTGCTCCAGTCGCAGCGCCAGCAGGCGGCCGTCGCGGTCGATGCTGGCCCTGACCCAGGCGGTGCCTTGTTGCCGGCGCGAGCGCGCGGCGGCGGGGTAATAGCGATAGCGCTCCAGCCGCGCCATCAGGCGGGCTTCCCACTGGTCGCTGGCGGCGCCGGCCTGGAAGTCTGCCGGTGGCGCGTCTGGAGCGGGCGGCGCGGCCGTGATCGATGCCGGTGCGGGACTGGCATCGGTCGCGGCCGCAGGCGGGGCGACCGGCAGCGGCTTTCGACCCGTCCCGCTTGTTTCGCTGGCGGCCAACTCGCCCTCGTGCGCAGCGGTGGGTTTTGGCGGCGGGGGCGACTTTGTCGGTTGCGACGCACGCGCGTGCTGCGCCTGGCTGGGGGTATCGGCCTGGCGCTCCTCCACGGGCTGCGGGGGCGTGGCCGGTGCCAGCAGGCGCAGGCTGATACGCACGTCCTGTTCCGGTGGCGGGAGCATGGGCGGCGTCGCGACCCAACGCAACAGCAGCAGCAAGGGCAGCAGATGCAGGCCGATGGTGATGGCAATCGCCTGCCAGTGTTGGCCGCGTTCACTCATCGGCCAGCACCCACAGCAGGTCGGCATCAATCGCATCGACGGTTTCACCCGGCGAGGCCAGTGCAATCACCAGCGCAGGCGTACCCGGTGACAGGTAGCCCGGTACCCCGGTACCCCGCAGGACATGCCAGCGACCCGCGAGCAGCAGCGCCGGCGCGGGCGCATCAAACAGCACCTTCGCCATGCGCGTGTCGCGGGCCTGCTGCACGGCCAGCATCCCATCCAGCATCGGTGCCGCGTCTGCATGCTGGGCCAGCACCACCGCCGACAGGCGCTGGCGGGCATCGACCACCGGGAACTGCACGTCCTCAGTGGAGGCGAGCAGCAGGTTGACCTCGGCACGCGACAGGTTGCCGCCGAACAACGGCGTGCCTGCATCGGCAGCATCCTTGACCAGCCCGCCATACGCGGCCCACGGCCAGCGCGCATCCCAGTCCAGCAGCTCCTGCAGGCGTGCATCTTCGGCCCGGTTGCCCTTCGCCAGCCAGCGCTGCACCCGCTGCAGGCGTGGCTGGCGCTCGCTGGCGATCATTTCCAGCACCAGTGAACCCTGCGGACGCCGCCGCTGCAGGGCCTGCAGCAGCCAGCGCTGGGCGGCATGGTCTCCGGCGAGGTCGTGGCGTTCACCCAGCAGCAGCCGCTGAGCGTCCGCCGCACGCGTCACGAATGCGGCTTCGTCCAGGCGCTGGCCGTTGGCCAGGTCGATCACCGTGCCAGGCATCTGCTGCGCGCTGGCCATTGCGGCCAGCGCGAGCAGGCACAGCGGCAGCCAGGGGCGGCTAGAACGCCACGTTGACGCCCATCGAGACGGTACGGCCACGGCCGTTGCCGCGGTCCAGGATCGGGCTGAAGATGCTGTCGATCGAGGCATTGTTGTCATAGGCTTTGTTCTGCAGGTTTTCGATGTTCAGCCACAGCGTGGTGTTGGCCTGGGGCTTGAAGCTGGCGTAGAAGTCCAGCAGCACGCCGGTGCCGCCGGTCTTGCGGGTCTGGAAGAAGTCGTAGCCTTCCTCGGTCGGCCCCGAGTACTCGGCGCGCAGGCCGGCCTGCACGCGCTGCTGCCACCAGCGGCCGCCCACGTCCAGCGTCCAGTAGCGGTCGGGCAGGGCGGTGATGTCTTCCAGGTTGACGAATTCGATGGCGGGCGCACTGGTACGCGAGCGGGTCCAGCTCAGCGTGGCGTGGTAGCGCTCGCTGGCGTAGTGCGCTTCCAGCTCGGTTCCGCGCATGCGCACCACGCCCGGGTGGTTCATCCAGCGCGTGGTGGTGCTGAAGTCCTCCACGTCCAGCGCATCGGTCCAGGCGGTGAGCTGCGGATCGCTGTCGATCGGTACCACCAAAGGCTCCACCTCCGGGGGGTGCACGATCAGCAGGTACTGCGGCTTGATGTAGTCGCGGATGCGGTTGTCGAAGCGGGTGACGCGCAGCTGCGCCAGATCACCGTCGGTCAGCAGCGAGGACGTGCTGAGGTTGGCGCCGAACTGCAGGTTGCGCGAGCGCTCGCGGCGCAGGAACGGATTGGCGCCAACGCCATCGGCATCGCTCATGCCTTCCAGTGGGATCTTTTCGAAGAACATCTCCTGCACACGCGGTGGGCGGGAGGTGCGCGAGACTTCGGCGAACAGCTGCAGCCAGCCAGTAGCCTGCCACGATACCGCCAGGCTGGGGCTGAGTGCGCGCTGTGTGCGGCGCAGGTCGATGCCGCCGCCGTTGATTTCGGCGCACTGGCCGGGGACATCCGAGCACACCGGAACGTGGCCACGGATGCCGAAACGATCCTGGCGCAGGCCTGCAGTCAACGCGTAGACGTCGTACTGAAGTTCCAGCGTGCTGAACACGCTGTCCAGCTGGCTGCGTCCCTGCGGGTTGGCACCGCGCAGGATGGGCGTATCGGCCACATAGATGTCCGACTGGTGCTTGATGCCGGTGTTCCAGCGCGCCTGCAGCGCGCCGACATCGAAGCGGCTGGTGTTGTCCACGGTCCAGCTGCTCAGGCTGCTGTGGGTGCGGCGGCCGATGTAGCTGGACGCCTCCACCGGCGGATAGAACAGCCGGGTCTTGTTGCTGGCAAAGGTCGCGCGCAGGTCGATCCACGGCGAATAGGGCGTGTAGCGGTAGCTGGCGCGTTGGTTGCGCGCGGAAATCTGCCACGGGTAGTTGTGGTAGAAGTCGTTTTCGTAATGCATGTGGCTCAGGTCCAGCCGATGCTGGTCACTGGGCTGCAGGCGTGCTTTCAACAGCCAGCTGCTGGGTTGCTGGCTGCCCGGGTCGGCGGTGTTCTTCTGCCCACGTGCGGTGGCGTACTCGCTGCTACGGCTGCTGCTGGCAGCGGCCAGCAGGCCGAACTGGCGGTCGCCCCCCTCTTCGCTGTGGCGCCAGGCACCGGCGAAGGTGCGGCCACTTCCGTAGCCGTTGTTGCCGTGGCGATAGCCTGCACGCAGGCCCCAGTCACGGCCCTCACCGAGCAGATCGTCGATATCCAGCGTGCGGAAGTTGGCACTGCCGGCCAGCGTGCCGGCGCCATCACCGCCGGCGACTGCACCGCGCTGCACGTCCACACCGGCCAGCAGGAACGGGTCGACATAGGCGAACGGGCCGCCCGAGCCATGCCCGGCATTGTTACGGAAGGTCTGGGTGACACCATCGATCATGGTGTTGACCCGGCCGGCACCGGTCATGCCGCGGATGTTGACCTGCAGGCCCGGCTGGCTGCGCGAATGGAAGCTGTGGGTGCCGGGCATCGAGCGCAGCAGGCTGTTGCCTTCCTGGCGTTCGGCCATCGCCACGCGCTCACTGCCGACCGAGGGCGCAAAGCCATCGCG
>Ga0209762_100215_pt1 | contig 13632 bp, 8 predicted proteins | sample UppTromiDAQMD021_FD_185834 | JGI IMG/M metagenome (GOLD analysis project Ga0209762, IMG submission 185834) | Upper troposphere microbial communities from Maryland, USA - DAQMD-021 (SPAdes) (version 2) | ecosystem: Environmental > Air > Outdoor Air > Unclassified | place: USA: Maryland, Virginia... | reverse complement strand
GGCTCGCGCGTGCTGCTGAAGGACATCGCCCGCGTTGCCTTCGGTGCCAACAACTACGGCTTCGACACCCAGTACAACGGCAAGCCGACCGGCGCCTTCGCCATCCAGCTGCTGCCGGGCGCCAACGCCCTGAACGTGGCCGATGCGGTACGCGCCAAGATGGATGAGCTGCAGCCCAGCTTCCCGTCCGGCGTGACCTGGTTCTCGCCGTACGACAGCACCACCTTCGTCAAGATCTCCATCCAGGAAGTGGTCAAGACACTGTTCGAAGCAGTGTTCCTGGTGTTCCTGGTGATGCTGATCTTCCTGCAGAACTTCCGCGCCACCCTGATCCCGACCCTGGTCATCCCGGTGGCCCTGCTCGGCACCTTCCTGGGCATGTGGATGATCGGCTTCACGATCAACCAGCTGACCCTGTTCGCGATGGTGCTGGCGATCGGCATCGTGGTCGATGACGCGATCGTGGTGATCGAGAACGTCGAACGCATCATGACCGAGGAAGGCCTGGCGCCGAAGCCGGCCACGCAGAAGGCGATGACCCAGATCACCGGCGCGGTGGTGGCGATCACCGTCGTGCTGGCGGCGGTGTTCATCCCGTCCGCCCTGCAGGGCGGCGCCGCCGGTGAGATCTACAAGCAGTTCGCCCTGACCATCGCCATCTCGATGGCGTTCTCGGCGTTCCTGGCGCTGGGCTTCACCCCGGCGCTGTGCGCGACCTTCCTCAAGCCGACGCACAACGACAACCCGAACATCGTCTACCGCACCTTCAACAAGTACTACGACAAGATCAGCCACACCTACGTGGGCCACATCACCTCGGCGGTGCGCCATGCGCCGCGCTGGATGATCCTGTTCGTGGTGCTGACCGCACTGTGCGGCTTCCTGTTCACCCGCATGCCGGGCAGCTTCCTGCCGGAAGAAGACCAGGGCTATGCGCTGGCGATCGTGCAGTTGCCGCCGGGCTCGACCAAGGGCCAGACCAACGAAGTGTTCGGCCAGATGCGCGGCATCCTGGAAAAGCAGGATGGCTATGAGGGCATGCTGCAGGTGGCCGGCTTCAGCTTCGTCGGTTCCGGCGAGAACGTCGGCATGGGCTTCATCCGCTTGAAGCCGTGGGAAGAACGCAAGTTCACCGCGCCCGAGTTCATCCAGAACATGAACGGCGCGTTCTATGGCATCAAGGAAGCGCAGATCTTCGTGGTCAACCTGCCCACCGTGCAGGGCCTTGGCCAGTTCGGCGGCTTCGACATGTGGCTGCAGGACCGTAGCGGTGCCGGTTACGAGCAGCTGACCCAGGCCCGCAACATCCTGCTGGGCCAGGCCGCACAGAAGCCGGACCACCTGGTTGGCGTGCGCCCGAACGGCCTGGAAAATGCCCCGCAGCTGCAACTGCACGTGGACCGCGTGCAGGCGCAGTCGATGGGCATGTCGGTGTCGGACGTGTACAGCACCATCCAGCTGATGCTGGCCCCGGTGTACGTCAACGATTTCTTCTACGAAGGCCGCATCAAGCGCGTGACCATGCAGGCCGATGGTCCGTACCGCACCGGCCAGGAATCGCTGAAGAGCTTCTACAGCCCGTCCAGCCTGACCAAGAACGCCGATGGCACCAATTCGATGATCCCGCTGAACACGGTGGTCAAGTCCGAATGGGTGTCGGCACCGCCGTCGCTGAGCCGCTACAACGGCTACTCGGCGATCAACATCGTCGGCTCGCAGGCCCCGGGTACCAGCTCGGGCGAGGCGATGCAGACCATGGAGAGCATCGTCAACGACGACCTGCCGGCCGGCTTCGGCTACGACTGGTCAGGCATGTCCTACCAGGAAATCCTGGCCGGCAACGCCGCGACGCTGCTGCTGGTGCTGTCCATCGTGGTGGTGTTCCTGTGCCTGGCCGCCCTGTATGAGAGCTGGTCGATTCCGGTCGCGGTGCTGTTGGTGGTACCACTGGGTGTGCTCGGCGCCCTCGGCCTTTCGATGCTGCGCGGCCTGCCCAACGATCTGTTCTTCAAGATCGGTCTGATCACCGTGATCGGCCTGGCGGCGAAGAACGCGATCCTGATCGTGGAGTTCGCGGTGGAGCAGCGCGCAGCAGGCAAGAACCTGCGCGACGCCACCATCGAGGCGGCTCGCCTGCGTTTCCGCCCGATCCTGATGACGTCGTTCGCGTTCATCATGGGCGTGATCCCGATGGCGATCTCCACCGGTGCCGGCGCCAATTCCCGCCACGCCATCGGTACCGGCGTGATCGGCGGCATGCTGTTCGCGACCCTGCTCGGCCTGCTGATGATCCCGGTGTTCTTCGTGGTCGTGCGCCGCATGCTGGGCGACAAGCTGGATGAACCGTCGAAGGAGTTCATGGAACGCCAGCGCGACGCAGACGCTGCACACCGTCCGGATCGTTGATCCAGCGGTGAGTTGAAACGAGAAAGGCCCCGGAGCGATCCGGGGCCTTTTTTGCAGGTTTCTGTAGAGCCGAGCCCACGCTCGGCTGCTTTTGCTTCCTGTAGAGCCGAGCCCATGCTCGGCTGCTTTTACCCGAGCCGAGCATGGGCTCGGCTCTACAGAAAGCGCAGGCCACGGCGCATCCACGCATGGCGTGGATCTACTGGCCGCGAAAGCCGAGCATGGGCTCGGCTCTACGGCAAGCTCCAACCCCTCAGCGCAACAGCGCGACCGCCACGCACACCACTACGAGTGCCAGCGCAGCCCATTGCATCGGCACAAAGAAGAAATGATGGGGTGCGGCCTCGCCCTTCTGCCGGGGCGCACGGTTGAACCACAGGCCCAGCATTACGTTTACCGCCGCGCCAATGCCTGCACCCAACAGAACCTGCGTCAGCGGAGTATTGCCCCTGGAGCCTTCATGCGGGAAGAAGTACGCCAGCAGCAGGATGGCTGCAATCGGCGTCACCAGCGTCATGAATCCCCAACCACGATAGATCATCATTGCAGACCGCGTAATAAACGACCTGTATTGGAGCAGATCGGGTATCGCCCGGCCAAGAAGACCGTGTAGATGCACGCATGGCGTGGATCTACCGGCCGCGCCGCCGTTGCAGCGGCGCGGCCGGTCGAACTCAACGCAGCCCGGTCTCGTTGCGGGCGATCACCAGGCGCTGGATTTCCGACGTGCCTTCGTAGATCTCGGTGATCTTGGCATCACGGAAGTAGCGCTCCAGCGGCATTTCCTTGGAGTACCCCATGCCACCGTGGATCTGCACGGCCTGGTGGGTGATCCACATCGCCGCTTCCGAAGCGGTCAGCTTGGCAACGGCCGCTTCCGTGCTGAAGCGCTTGCCCTGGCCCTTCACCCACCCCGCGCGCAGGGTCAGCAGCAGTGCTGCGTCCAGCTTGCACTTCATGTCGGCAATCTTGGCCTGGGTCATCTGGAAAGTGCCGATGGCCGCGCCGAACGCCTTGCGCTCCTTCACGTATTCCAGCGTCGCTTCATAGGCGGCACGGGCGATGCCGATGGCCTGCGAAGCGATGCCGATGCGGCCGGCATCGAGCACGCTCATGGCGATCTTGAAGCCCTCGCCTTCCTGGCCCAGCACGTCTTCGGCCTGCGCCACGTAATCGTTGAACTCGATCTCGCAGGTGGCCGAGGCACGGATGCCCAGCTTCGGTTCGGTCTTGCCGCGACCGAAGCCCGCCTTGTCGGTATCGATGAGGAAGGCGGTGATGCCGCGCGCGCCCTTGTCCGGCTCGCTCATCGCGAACAGCACGATGTACTTGGCCACCGGGCCGGAGGTGATCCAGCTCTTCTTGCCGTTGATGATGAAGGTGCCGTCGGCCTGCTTCACGGCGCGGCAGCGCATGGCCGTGGCGTCCGAACCGGACTGCGGCTCGGTCAGCGCAAACGCGCCGATGGCCTCGCCCTCGGCGATGGCACGCACGTACTTCTGCTTCTGTTCCTCGGTACCGTGGGTGAGGATGCCATTGCAGAACAGCGAGTTGTTGACCGACATGATGGTCGAGTGGGCAGCGTCGGCGGCAGCGACCTCCACCATTGCCAGCACGTACGCAACCGGGTCCATGCCCGCGCCACCGTATTCGGTCGGCACTTCGATGCCCATCAGGCCGTTCTCGCCCAGCAGGCGGATGTTGTCCAGCGGGAACTCGCCGGTGCGGTCATGGTGCTCCGCGCTCGGGGCGATCTTTTCCTGCGCGATGCGCCGCGCAACGTCCTGCAACATCAACTGCTCTTCAGTAAAGCTGAAATCCACAACACCCTCCCGGGTACATGATGTTATGGGCCGCGCACGGCGCGCCCAGGTGCCCCGATTGTACCGGGGCCCGGGGAATTCCGTACGCCAGCGACTTGACCGCGGCAGGTGCTCTCGGCGAATATATCTCTATATCGCGATAGGTAGATATTTATGGATCTTGAAGACTGGTCGACACGCCTGAAGGTGTTCGCCGATGCGACCCGCGTGCGCCTGCTGGCGCTGCTGGAGCAGGAGGAACTGACCGTGGCCGAACTGTCAGCGATCACCCGCCTGGCACAGCCGCGCGTCTCCACCCACCTGGCGCGCCTGAAGGAAGCCGGCCTGGTTCGCGACCGCCGTGCCGGCGTGTCAGCCTATTACCGCTTCGACGAGGCCCAGCTGGACCCGGCGCAGCGTGCATTGTGGCATGCCCTGAGCAACGGAAGCGACGACCCGCTGCTGCGGCAGGACGCCGAACGTGTTGCCGCCGTGCTGGCCCACCGCGCCTCCGACCAGAACTGGGCCGACAGCGTGGCCGGCGACATGGAGCGCCACTACTCCCCTGGCCGTACCTGGGAAGCGCTGGCGCGTACCGCGCTGCCGCTGCTGGAAACCGGCGACGTGCTGGACATCGCCTCCGGCGACGGCGTGCTGGCCGAACTCGTCGCCCCGCATGCCAAGCGCTACATCTGCATCGATACCAGCGCGCGCGTGGTTGCCGCCGCCAGCGAGCGCCTGCGCCGCCTGCCCAATGTGGAAGTGCGCGAGGGCGACATGCATGCGCTGCCGTTCAAGGACGGCAGCTTCGACCTGGTGGTGCTGATGCACGCGCTGACCTACGCCAGCAAGCCGGCGCAGGCGGTAACCGAAGCCGCGCGCGTGCTGCGCCCGGGCGGGCGCCTGCTGCTGTGCAGCCTGGCCCGCCATGAGCACAAGGCGGCAGTGGAGGCCTACGGCCACGTCAACCTCGGCTTCAGCGACAAGGAGCTGCGCAAGTTCGTCGACAAGGCCGGCCTGCAGGTATCAAGCCTGGAGACGGTTACCCGCGAGAAGCGCCCGCCGCACTTTGAAGTGATTTCGCTGATCGCCAACAAGCCCTGAGCCCGAGAACGCCATGTCCGCCCTGCCCTGGTTGCATCCTGATCGTGTCAATGCCCTGCTCGACGCCCTGCGCCAGCGGATCCTGATCATCGACGGCGCGATGGGGACGATGATCCAGCGCCATGGGCTGCAGGAAGACGATTACCGAGGCGAGCGCTTCGCCGATGGTTACGACCACGCCCATGGCCCCGGCTGCGACCACGGCACACCGGAAGGTCACGATCTCAAAGGCAACAACGATCTGCTGCTGTTGACCCGGCCGCAGGTCATTGCCGACATCCATACCGCCTATCTCGAAGCCGGTGCGGATCTGGTCGAGACCAACACCTTCAACGCCACCTCGGTCAGTCAGGCCGACTACCACCTCGAACACCTGGTCTATGAGCTGAACAAGGCGGGCGCTGCGGTAGCTCGTGCCTGCTGCGATGCCGCCACTGCGAGCACGCCGGACAAACCGCGCTTTGTCATCGGCGTGCTTGGCCCGACCAGCCGCACGGCCTCGATCAGCCCCGACGTCAATGACCCCGGCTTCCGCAACACCAGCTTCGACGAACTGCGCGACACCTACCGCGAAGCCATCGACGGCCTGATCGACGGCGGTGCCGACACGATCATGGTCGAGACCATCTTCGACACGCTCAATGCCAAGGCCGCGCTGTATGCCATTGAAGAAGCCTTCGACGCACGCGGTGCGCGGCTGCCGATCATGATTTCCGGCACCATCACCGATGCTTCCGGTCGCACCCTGTCCGGCCAGACCGCCGAGGCCTTCCATGCGTCACTGGCACATGCACGCCCGTTGTCCATCGGGCTGAACTGCGCATTGGGCGCGGCAGCGATGCGCCCGCACGTGGAAACCCTGTCGCAGGTGTCGGACTGTCATGTCAGCGCGCATCCCAACGCGGGCCTGCCCAATGCCTTTGGCGAGTACGACGAAACGCCCGAAGAAATGGCCACCACCCTGCGAGGTTTCGCCGAGGATGGCCTGTTGAACCTGGTCGGCGGCTGCTGCGGCTCCACGCCCGACCATATCCGCGCGATCGCCCAGGCCGTGGCCGGGCTGCCGCCGCGCGCCCTGCCCGGTTCCCAGGAGCAGCAGGCCGCATGAGCACCTCGCCCTACACCCGCCTGTCCGGCCTGGAGCCGCTGGTCATCACCCCGGACCTGTTGTTCATCAACGTCGGCGAACGCACCAACGTCACCGGCAGCGCGCAGTTCCGCAAACTGATCAAGGAAGGCCGCTACGAAGAAGCGGTGGACGTGGCCCGCCAGCAGGTCGCCAGCGGTGCGCAGATCCTCGACGTCAACATGGACGAGGGCCTGATCGATTCGGAAGCGGCGATGACCCGCTACCTCAACCTGATCATGTCCGAACCGGACATCGCCCGCATCCCTGTGATGGTCGACTCCTCGAAGTGGAGCGTGATCGAGGCCGGCCTGAAGTGCCTGCAGGGCAAGAGCGTGGTCAACTCGATCTCGCTGAAGGAAGGCGAGGCGCTGTTCCGCGAACACGCGCGCAAGGTGCTGCGCTATGGCGCCGCCGCGGTGGTCATGGCCTTCGATGAAGCCGGGCAGGCCGATACCTGCGCGCGCAAGGTCGAGATCTGCACCCGCGCCTACCGCATCCTTGTCGACGAGATCGGTTTCCCGCCGCAGGACATCATCTTCGACCCGAACATCTTCGCCGTCGCGACCGGTATCGAAGAGCACGACAACTATGCAGTGGATTTCATCGAAGCCACCCGCATCATCAAGCAGACGCTGCCGCACTGCCATGTCTCCGGTGGCGTCTCCAACGTCTCGTTCTCGTTCCGTGGCAACGAAACGGTGCGCCAGGCCATCCACTCGGTGTTCCTGTACCACGCCATCGCCGCCGGCATGGACATGGGTATCGTCAACGCCGGCGCGATGCCGATCTACGACGAACTGGAACCGGAACTGCGGGAGCGCGTGGAGGATGTGATCCTCAACCGACGCAGCGATGCCACCGAGCGCCTGCTGGAAATCGCCGAGCGTTACAAGGGCAGGAAAGGCGCGGCGAAGACCGAAGACCTGGCCTGGCGCGAGAAGCCGGTGGCGCAGCGCTTGGCGCATGCGCTGGTGCACGGCCTGGATGCCTTCGTGGAAGAAGACACCGAACTGGCCCGGCAGGCCTCCAGCCGCCCGCTGGACGTGATCGAAGGCCCGTTGATGGATGGCATGAACGTGGTCGGCGACCTGTTCGGCGCCGGCAAGATGTTCCTGCCACAGGTGGTCAAGTCCGCGCGGGTGATGAAGAAGGCCGTGGCCTACCTCCTCCCATACATCGAGGCGGAGAAGGCGCGCAGCGGCGACACCGCCAAGAGCAACGGCAAGATCATCATGGCCACGGTGAAGGGCGATGTGCATGACATCGGCAAGAACATCGTCGGCGTGGTCCTGGCCTGCAACAACTTCGAGGTCGTCGATCTTGGCGTGATGGTGCCGGCACAGAAAATCCTCGATGCCGCCCGCGAACACAACGCCGACCTGATCGGCCTGTCTGGACTGATCACTCCATCGCTGGAGGAGATGAGCCACGTCGCCCGCGAGATGCAGCGCCAGGGCTTCGAGCTGCCGCTGCTGATCGGTGGCGCCACTACCTCGCGTGCGCATACCGCGCTGAAGATCGACCCGCATTACAAGGCGCCCACGGTGTGGGTGAAGGATGCCTCGCGCGCGGTCGGAGTGGCCCAGTCGCTGATCTCGCGTGACCTGCGCGATGCCTTCGTGGCCGCCAACGAGGCCGACTATGCCGAGATCCGCGCCCGCCACCGAAACCGTGGCGACGCCAAGCGCCTGGTCACGCTGGAACATGCACGCGGGCAGAAATTCCAGGGAGGATGGGACAGCTACACGCCGCCGGCACCGAACCAGCCCGGCCTGCACGTATTCGACGACTACCCGCTGGCCGAACTGGTCGACTACATCGACTGGACGCCCTTCTTCCAGGCCTGGGAACTGGCCGGCAAGTTTCCGGCCATCCTCACCGACGAGATCGTCGGCACCCAGGCCAGCGACCTGTACAAAGATGCCCGCGCGATGCTCGAGCGCATCGTCGGCGAGAAATGGCTGACCGCCAAGGCCGTGTTCGGCCTGTGGCCGGCCAACAGCGTCGGCGACGACGTGCGCGTGCAGCATCCGCAGGGCGAGACCACCCTGCACTTCCTGCGCCAGCAGGTGGACAAGCCGGCCGAGCGCCCGGATTTCTGCCTGGCCGATTTCATCGCGCCGGCCGACACCGGCAAGCAGGACTGGATCGGCGCCTTTGCCGTCACTGCCGGTATCGGCATCGACGCGCATGTGGCGCGCTTCGAAGCCGACCACGACGACTACAACGCGATCCTGCTGAAGGCACTGGCCGACCGCTTCGCCGAAGCGCTGGCCGAACGCCTGCACCAGCGCGTGCGGACCGACTTCTGGGGCCATGAGCAGGCCGAGACGCTGGACAACGAAGCCCTGATCGACGAGCAGTACCGCGGCATCCGTCCGGCCCCCGGTTACCCGGCCTGTCCGGAGCACAGCGAGAAGCGCCGGCTGTTCGACCTGCTGCAGGCCGAAGCCAACGCCGGCATGGAGCTGACCGAGAGTTTCGCGATGCTGCCCACGGCCGCGGTGTCGGGCTACTACTTCAGCCATCCGCAGAGCCAGTACTTCGTGGTGGGACGACTCAGCCGCGAACAGGTCAGCGACTACGCCCGCCGCAAAGGCGTGGACCGCGCCCAGGCCGAGCGCTGGCTGGCCTCCAACCTGGACTACGATCCCGAATGACACAGAAAGGGGACAGAGGGGATCAAGTCGTTTTGGGCACAAACGACTTGATCCCCTCCGTCCCCTTTTTGCTTCATCATTCCGCGATGACCGTTCCCGTTGCCCGTCTTTCCAGCTTCTATCTGTTCTATTACGCGGCGCTGGGCGCGTTCACTCCGTACTGGAGCCTGTTTTTGACCGCGCGCGGCATGAGCGTGACCGCCATCAGCGTGATGATGGGTCTTTGGTATGCCACCCGCGTGATCGCGCCCAGCACCTGGACCTCACTGGCGGCGGCCTCGCCACGACCGATCCGCCTGCTGCGCATCGGTTGCGTCCTGACCCTGGTCAGCTTCGCAGCGTTCCTGCTTCCCTTGCCGCAGCCGTGGATGTATCCGGCGATGGTGGTGTTCTGCTTCTTCTACAACGCGGTGATGCCGCAGTTCGAGTCGATCACCCTCACCCACCTGGGCAGCGACAGCCATCGCTACGGATTGATCCGGGTCTGGGGCTCGCTCGGATTCATCGCCGTCGTGACCCTGTTCGGGTGGCTGATCGAGGGCGACGGCACCACCAGCCACGCCGGGCTGCTGCCGTGGATGATGCTGCCACTGTTCGCCCTGATGGTGGTGTCCGCCTTCAGCAACCACTACGCACGCGGCGTCGGCAAGGCCGAAGGCGATGCCAGCGGATTCTGGCAGATCGTGCGGCGGCCACCGGTGCTGGCGTTCTTCCTTGCCGCCTTCATGGAACAGCTCTCGTTCGGGCCGTACTACACGTTCTTCTCGGTCTACATGGACCACCATGGCTACCGCACGTCCACGCTCGGCCTGCTGTGGACCATCGGCGTGGTGTTCGAGGTCGGCGTGTTCTTCACCATCGGCCGCTTCTTCCGCCGCTACGACGCCAGCTGGATGCTGTTGATCGCACTGGTGAGCTCCTGCCTGCGCTGGGCCGTCACCGCCCTGTTCCCGCAGAACCTGCCAGTGATGCTGGTCGCGCAGAGCGCGCATGCGCTGGGATTCGCCGCCTTCTTCGCAGCGGCAATGCAGATGCTGGCGACCTACTTCCCGGGCCGCCTCAATGGCCATGGGCAAGGCCTGCTGTACGGCTTCTCGTCCGGTGTCGGCGGCGTGCTGGGCGCGCTCATTGCCGGCCAGCTGTGGAAGATCGATGACGGTCGAACGGCCTTCCTTGCCGGCAGCGGCTTCGCGTTGGTCGGCGCCGTGCTGTGCTTCTTCGCGCTGAGCCTGCCGCTGATCCGCGCACGCCGCAGCAGCATGCATGCCCCGTAACGAAAACGCCGGGCAGTGCCCGGCGTTTCGATCATCCTGCTGGCCTGATTACCAGACCAGGTCGTCCGGCACCTGGTACTGCGGGTCGGCGTAGGGATCTTCCTCGGCCGGCGCATTCGGATCGACCTTCAGCGCCACCGATGCGGCGAACACCGCCTCGGACTGTGCCAGCACCTCGGCAGTCACCAGCAGGTAACGGCCATTGAGCTGGACCACGCCCAGCTCACCGGCATTGAGCGCGGTCAGCTGTTCGGCCGTCACGTAGATGCGCTTGATCTTGCCGCCATACGGGAAGTGGCGGGCAATGTCCGCCGCTTCGGCATTGAGGCTCTTGTCCTTCAGCAGTTCTTCCAGCTTGGCCTTCGCCTCGCGACGCACGCGCGCCTCTTCCTGCTTCAGGCGCTCGGTCTCGATGCGCTCCTCCTTCTCCCGCTGCGCACGGATGGCATAGGCCTTGGCCAGGTCCATCTCTTCGGCGCTGCGCGGCTTGCGCGGGCCCTGCTGGCCCTGGCCACGCTGGCCACCGGGCTTGCCCGGACCACCATGGCCCTGCCCACGGCGCTCGCCGGGCTTGTGCTCGCCCTTGCCTGCGCCCTGCGGCTTTCCATTGCCATTGCCACCCTTGCCCTGCGGGCGGCCGTCACGGCGGGGGCCATCATTCTTGCGCTCGGGCTTGGGCGCCGGCTTGAAGCCCAGGCCCATCAGCTGGTCGCGGAGGGTATCGCTCATAGGATTCGGATCAGTAGTGCGGCGGCGGCGGTTCGCTCGCCGGATCGGAAGAATTCAGTGCGTTGCGGACCTTGCCCAGGTCTTCAAGCAGCACGCGCAGCACGTCGGCGTTGCGCATGCCCTGCATGCGGGCGTCGGCCAACGCATCGCTCAGCTCGGCCAGCGCCTGCTCCTGGAAGGACACGCGCATTTCCAGCTCGACCAGGCGCGCTTCCAGCGCCTGCTCGCGTTCGGACGGTAGATCAGACATGCAGCGAGCGCCCCCGGCCGATGCCGTAGTAGGCCAGGCCTGCGGCTTCCACTTCCGCCGGCTCGTACAGGTTGCGCCCGTCGAACACCGCCGCATCCTTCAGCTGCTCGCGCAGCTTCTGGAAATCGGGGCTGCGGAACTGCTTCCACTCGGTAACCACCACCAGCGCGTCGGCGCCCTGCAGTGCTTCATCGGCACTGTTGCAGAACACCAGGTCATCGCGCTCACCGAAGATGCGCTGCGATTCGTGCATCGCTTCCGGATCGTAGGCACGCACCGTCGCACCGGCTTCCCACAGCTGCGCCAGCAGGCGGCGGCTGGAAGCCTCGCGCATGTCGTCGGTGTTCGGCTTGAATGCCAGGCCCCACACGGCAAAGGTCTTGCCGCGCACGCCTTCGTCTTCGCCCTTGTCGTAATGGCGCTGGATGAGGGCGAACAGATGGCCCTTCTGCGCGTCATTGACCGCTTCCACCGCGTTCAGCAGCTTCGGCTCGAGGCCATACTGCTGGGCGGTGCGGGCCAGCGCCTGCACGTCCTTGGGGAAGCACGAGCCGCCGTAGCCGGCGCCCGGATAGATGAAGTGCCAGCCGATGCGCGGGTCCGAACCGATGCCCTGGCGGACCTGCTCGACGTCGGCACCGACGCGTTCGGCAATGTTGGCGATTTCATTCATGAACGAAATCTTGGTCGCCAGCATCGCATTGGCCGCGTACTTGGTCAGCTCCGCCGAACGCACGTCCATTTCCACCACACGGTCATGGTTGCGGTTGAACGGCGCATACAGGCGGCGCATCACCGCCACCGACTCTTCATTGGCCGCACCGATGATGATGCGGTCCGGCCGCATGCAGTCCGCAACCGCATCGCCTTCCTTCAGGAATTCCGGGTTGGACACCACGTCAAACGCGATGTCCGCGCCACGCGTGGCCAGCTCTTCGGCAATGGCGGCACGCACCTTGTCCGCGGTGCCGACCGGCACCGTCGACTTGTTCACCACCACGGTCGGCACGCTCATGTGCCGACCGATGGTACGGGCAACGGCAAGCACGTATTGAAGATCGGCACTGCCATCCTCGTCCGGCGGCGTGCCGACGGCGATGAACACCACCTGGCCATGATCGATGGCGGCCGCGGCATCGGTGGTGAACGCCAGCCGCGTTGCGGCATGGTTGGCCTTCACCATCGGCTCCAGGCCGGGTTCATAGATCGGGATGATGCCCTGGTTGAGGCCATCCACCTTGGCCTGGTCGATATCGACACAGACCACCTGATGACCAACATCGGCCAGGCAGGTACCGGTCACCAGTCCAACGTAACCGGTACCAAAAATCGCAACGCGCATATCCGTATTCGCTCCTGGATGACTTACGGCAGAACGCCCAGCAGCTCGACGTCGAACGTCAGGGTCGCATTCGGGCCGATCGGGCCACCCGGGGTGCCGTTTTCGCCATAGGCCAGGTTGCCGGGGATCCAGAAGCGGTACTTCGAACCGACCGGCATCAGCGCGACGCCTTCGGTCCAGCCCTTGATCACCTGGTCCAGACCGAACTCGGCCGGCTGACGACCATAGGAGCTGTCGAAGACGGTGCCGTTGAGCAGCTTGCCTTCGTAGTTCACGCGCACCTTGCTGCTCGGCAGCGGACGCTCGCCGCTGCCCGGGCGGATGACCTGGTACTGCAGGCCCGACGCGGTGGTCACCACGCCCGGCTGGGTCTTGTTCTTGGCCATGAACGCATTGCCTTCCTCACGGTTGGTCTGCGCCGCGGCGGCAGCCTTGGCCTGCATTTCGGCCTGCTTGCTGCCCATGAAGGCCTGAATGGTGGCGGTCGCGTCAGCTTCCGTCATCTTCGGCTGGCCCTTGCTCAGGCCGGTGCTGATCGCGTCAAACAGCGAGGCGACGTCGATGTCGTCCTTCAACTGCGCCAGCGACGGACCCACCGAGTACGAACCAATCATCTGCGACACCTTGACGCGGTCGACCTTCGCCGGCTGCGAGCCCGGTGCCACGCCCGGCACCTGCTGGCCGCTGCGGGCCATCACGACCTGGCGCAGCGCGGCATCGGTGGCCTTGGCCTGTTCCTGGGTGATCTGCGGCTGCAGGCCTTCGAACGAGCGCTCGACGGCGGTGCGCAGGGCGGCAACGTCGATCTCATCGGCGATCGGGGTGAACGACTTGGCCACGTCCAGGCCGATGGCGTAGCCGAGCTTCTGCTTGGGGGAATTCAAGGTTGCGGTCTCCTTGGCGGCTGCGGGGGCAGCCGGTTGTTGCGACAGAGCG
>Ga0209762_100214_pt1 | contig 13891 bp, 14 predicted proteins | sample UppTromiDAQMD021_FD_185834 | JGI IMG/M metagenome (GOLD analysis project Ga0209762, IMG submission 185834) | Upper troposphere microbial communities from Maryland, USA - DAQMD-021 (SPAdes) (version 2) | ecosystem: Environmental > Air > Outdoor Air > Unclassified | place: USA: Maryland, Virginia... | reverse complement strand
ATTACATCGAGATGTTCTACAACCCGGTTCGTCGGCATGGATCCGCTGGCGACCTGGCTCCTGTAGAGTTTGAACGGCGCTACGCGCAAAGCGGCTCATGAGTGTCTACGGAAGTCTGGCCGGTCCACCTCCCGGGCATCAGGCATTCGTTTTTTTACCGAGCAGGGGGCATTGATGGGCGGCGGCGGCATGAAACTCTTCGACTTGAAGGTTGAGCCATCTGATCTGCATCCAGGCTTCAAGCGCTTGCTTGATCCCAACTTGGCCCCTGAGCGTGCAGTACTCTCGGCCTGGGCCAGCGGGTTTTACGATCGAGATAAGAAGTTCGTAAAGGAGTTTCAGACCACCTTCGAGTCTAGCTTGTGGGAACTGTACCTACACGCTGTCTTGAAGGAGCTCCGGCTGGGGATAGACTTTGCTCACCACGCACCGGACTTCCTCGTTACAAACCCTAGCTGCTTCACCATGGAGGCCACGATCGCAGCGCCTCCACTGGGTGGTGCGCCAGCCATTGGCACCGGTGTCCCCGAGATCCCAGCCGACTTGAACGAGTTCAATCGGGAAGCAACGCTGCGAGCGTGCAATGCCATCAGCTCCAAGCTAAAGCGCTACCGTCAGCATTACTCTACGCTGGACCACGTGAAAGATCGCCCTTTTGTTCTGGCGCTCGCTCCGTTTGATCGCCCTCTTGCCTTTTTGGAGTACGACCGGCCTATCCAGGCTGCTCTTTATGGACGTCACATTGATGAAGAGCGCACTATGGCGGAGGGCTTGTCAACGGTGATCGAGCGGGAGATTGTCGCTGTATCGAAGCGACCTGGCGTCGATGTTCCCGTTGCGCTCTTCTGCTCGGATGTCTGCAAAGAAATCTCGGCAGTTGTCTATAGCGCTGTCGCTGGCTTGGGAAAGGTGCGGGCTCTGGCCGACTCCCCAGACCAGTTCTCGACATACACAACGCTCCATGAATCGACAAGCTCGTCGATGCCCGAAGTACGACGTGCACGAAAGCGGGACTACAGCGAGCAGCTGTTAGATGGATTGCACGTGTTGCACAATCCCTTTGCAACACATCCGCTGTCAGTTGACGTGTTCAAGCATCCAAGCGTGTCGCAAGACCGGATTGAGCGAGACGGCAGCCTTCATCGAACTAGGGAGGAAGGTTTCCTGATGACTCGACAGATCAACTCCTTCATGCCTGTCTGACGAATGCGGCAGTCGTTTCGTGCAGTGGCCGGCTGCCGAACAGCGTGGGAAAGTAGCATCAGCCTCGGGCTATGACGGCTGAGACGTCCCTTGGCCGTCCAGGTACTCACGAACGATCTCCAAGTCGCCAAGCCGGCCGGTGCACATGAGCGCCAATGCTGGCTCGCCCTTGAAGGGTGCTCCTGCATTTGGGCGGTGTATCCAGCCGTCTGCTTGCTGCTGGTCGGGAAAGAGCGTGTGTAGTGCGGCATAGATGCCGAGAACGAAGCTGATTCTCTGGAGCGTCTCAGGCCAGTCGCTGTCCATCGCCCCTGCGTCCAGTTGGGAGCAAGCTACGTCGACGGACCTTCCTAGGATTGCCGACTGCTCTTGGGCGGTCAGAGTCCAAGCGCTGGCAATGCGTGTGAATGCGCGCAAAGCTGGCGCCGCAAGGCGGAGATCATCATTACCGAACGACTTGCTCATGGCATCGGACAACTGGGGCATCACATGCATGCTACTCCCGTTCTGGACAGGATGAACGGGGCGGCCTCTGTGTGGTCGGAAGGAGGGGGCCCGCGAGTGACGGTCCCTTAGCCGGGCGCACTCGACCGTCTACCTATGGCTGATCAGGAAGTAGGCGCACTACAGCGGCGTGGCCTGGCATGTGAATGCGGATCCACTCAAAAGGGCCCCGAAATCGGTGGATTTCGGGGCCCGGCCTTCTTTCTCGGCGTCTGCTGTCGACAGTGGACGGTCTCTCCGGACTCAGACGTCCACAAGGATTTCAGGCAATTGTTCGACGACAGGAACCGGCTTGTCCATCCCAAGACGAGAGAGATTCGCTGGGACAAGCTCGAAGACGCACTCTACAGGCACCCCTCCCAGATTGCGCTCCACGAGACCATGGCTCGCCTGGAGAGATGCATTGATTTTCTCTGCCAAGCAGACAGCGATATCCACCGAAATTTCTACTTCCATAGGTAGCACGGTGTGCATGTCTAGCCGGATCTCACTAGCATCCATGACTGTGCTAGGGGCTCCAACACGAGCTCTCGACCAGGTTGTCGGGTCCTGAGGACTACAGACAACCGCGTACCTGTACCTACGCACAGCTGCTGGTCGCCTCAGCGTCTGCGTCGCTTAGGCCCGAGCGAATCCCGGTGTTCTTGGCCTCGGGAAAGACGTGTCTACCAACGCCGATCCCATCCAGGAAGGGCTGGAGCTTGGGTATGAGCCTATTGCTTACGCGCCGTCGCACGGCGTCTATTGCTCATGCCGAGGTTGAGCATCGCCATAGGGCTTACGCTGGGTGCCGGAATCAGCTGTACAAGCTGGTTCTCCAAGCCTAGCGCTTTCAGGACGCTAGCGAGCGTAACAAGGTTGGAGCCGCCACCACTCTCCAATTGGGCCAATGCCCGTCGGGAAACCAGTGCCTTATCGGCCAAATAGGCTTGCGTCAGGTTTGCGGCGAGCCGGCGGTGCCGGATGCGCTCTCCAAGAATCTTCACGAGTTCGACGGGTGTGCGTATTGGATACGTGTTCATATGCGCGGAATTGTGCTCATTGACCTAGCAATTGGGGTTCTATGTGCGCATTTGCGCGCATTAGTGCCCACTGCGACGGGCTACGTTGCTTTACAGTCCTGGCTCGCTGGAGCCTGCGGAGCCGGTGTTCTAGCGCTGCGGTGCCCGCAAGCGTGGCAGAAACCAAGGCGTAGAAGTAATACGGTGCCAGCCTTGTGGGTCCTTAGGCTAGGCCGCCCATGCCCTGGGTACTGTCAGGGTGCGGAGGTTGCATGTGAGTCGGGCGGTTGAAAAGGGAATAGGGTATCTTTTCGACAATCTCCGGTGCGAGGACAGCGGCATGAGCAGGCCAAACTCTGTGGAACAGAAGGCACTGGATGCTCTCGATCGTCTAACGAAGCGACGTCCTACCAATGAGCTCCTGAAATCCAAACTGGCGGCAGGGCATCGGATCATCACGCCAACCTCCGTCGCGGCGGAGGCCGGCGTGAACAGAGGGAGCTTTGGATCGAGGCACGCTCGACTTGGTCATGTCTGGATTAAGATTCAGGAGGCGGCCGAGGAGGAGCGGCGAGGCTCGGTGACGGAGGAGCTCACCAAGCTCCGAGGCGAGAATGCTCGATTGAAGGCCCTGCTATATAAGGCCAACGTGCACAACGCCTCTCTTCAGCTTGCGGTCTCTCGATTGCAGAGGCGACCGGGCAATAGAAATGAAGAGAACAATGTAGTCAACTTCCGGAGGAACAATCGGAACCGTCCCCGGTAGCTTGCGAGATCATTTTCAGAACTTTTCTGCTCTGAAGAACTCTCTTTGCGGCGATCGTTGACGTCTGATTCTTCAGCCTAGTCCGCTCCGCCTCGACAATTTTTTGATTCTTCTTAAGACGAGCCTCCCAGAAATCCCGGTGCTCCGGCAGGATGATGCAGCACTTGCAGCCCGCACAGAGGCCAGGGGACCGGACGGCGAAGTTTGGCGCAGAGCGAACGGCGAGTAAGCCTGCGTCCGGGTTGCAACTTGACTGGCTCGGCAGGATGTCAATAAGACAACTTGCATAGGTCCCAGTCCAGATCCTAAGGTCAATCTGCTGTACGTATGCTACGGCCTTGTCGATCAGTGATTCGCCATCACATTCGTTCAAGGCCTTGCTCATTGACTCTGCGTGCTGTGCGAGCAGCCGCTGTGCCGGCCCTCCGCCGATCGGCTTTCCGAGCGTGATCTGAACGAGAAAGCGTGATGTTTCCATGACTCTCTCCCCTTCCAGGTTCTCGAGCAGTGCAGCGTCGTTCCCAATGTATCCCCGATCGGTAATCTGTTCGCTCATGTGCCGAAAATGTGTGCGTAGCGCAGGCATCAGCTCTGGCTTTGAACGGAACACGTATTGCGCAAACGTGATTCTCCAGCGCTGCGGACGTAGAGAGCGCACCTCGTACATTGCCTGCTCTAGATCGATGCCCCGCTTCTTGATCAGGGCATCGACTGCGAACTCGCGCTGCATCAGCGAGTTTCTGGAGGCAGTCATTCGTCCGACCCCGTCGGCGGTGTGGGGAAGCGACTTGCCGTGGGCAAAGCTCAGCATCAGAGCGGTTGAACCCGCGATGGCTCTCCAGGGTGCCATCAGACGCACCAACACATCGATGGCCTTCACCGGAATGGGTTGATGATTTGTTCCCATAGGGCGCAATCCAGCTGTCCACTCATGGGGAGTGGCTTCTCTCTTCGCCGAGATGCCGCAGATGGAGAACACCTCCATCAGCCCATCGAGCGAGGCAACTGACCTTACGATGCCTTGATGCAGGGTCGATTCATGGTCAAGACACAGGCCGATAAGCTCATGCGCCCGAATACCAGTGCAGCCTTGCAACAACGAACTGCAAGCGCTCTCCGTCATGAGGATCAGCCTTCTAAGAACCTGGAGACCACTTATCTCGAACTCATCCCCAGATTCCGAAGTGCGGTCGGTTGGGATCAACGGCTCATGCCACGGGGTTTGGCTCCCCGGGATCAAGCTCATCTGGAATTGCTCGATGTGCTGCCTGATCTTACGAAGCTGTGTCGTCCGGCGTGGTCCGGTGAGCTTCTTCGCCTTAATGAGCATTGGGATGATCTCACCTTGGAGTCTGATGACATCTTCCGAGCCGTACTCAATCCACTCGGTTGCGTGGGAGAGAATGGGCACTGAGACCTCATCCGGAATCGGCATCAGTCCACCTGTACGAGCAAGCCCAAGCGGCCCGGTAACGACGTCGTATGTTCTCCTTCCATCGAACGGCGCTTCGCACGGAGCCTCCCCGCCTCGCTCGCGCAAGCTAGCGGCCATCTCATAGATTTGGGTCAGAGGATGAATCAGTTTGTAAGCGGTGGCATGTGTCCATGCCCTGTCCTTTCCATTACTGGTCCCCCCACTCATGTACTGCTCTTCCAGGTCATCGACGTATTGCCAACTGAAGGCCGTAGATACATCAAACAGGGAGATTAGTTGGTTCTTGCCCATGAACTTCACCAGCTCCTTAAGTCCCATATATGTCCCGGGTATGGAGCCGACTTTCATCCGTATCGTGTCGTCAACGATGGCGGTCTTAAGAAAGCATTTGAGCTCCAAGAGCAGCCTACGATGCTTGTAATCTGTCAGACGCTCTCCGCGAATGACCGGAATTGCCCAGTCAACTTCTACGACATCCTTTTGCTGGCCTACCGTGGTTTGCGCAAAGGTCCAGATATCGCTGTCATAGTTGACTTGGAATGCAGGGTGCAAGCTCTCTCGCGCTGCTATTTTGGATTCTTTAGCTGGGGGCATGGCAACGACTCCTGGAGATGGAATTCGCGTACAAGCTGCTTGACAATTACTCGAGCGCCGGCAACGGCGCCAGAATGATGTGCATCGCTTCATTTCTGGTGACATCATTACTTACCGCGGGTATCCACCAATCACGGAGCGCCGCGTAGGCGTGCTGGAACTTTTTCCTCCAGATCTCGATCCCCAACTCCGCCCTCGCTTCCTCATAGAGCTCTTGTAACTGAAGGAACCGTGCCAATGCGTATGCGCCGTTTGTGTCTGCTGCAGCAAGTGGACACGCAGGGCACGCGCCGTAGCTGGTGCATAGCTTTCCACCACGCTGCCTTGGTTGGGGACTTTCAAAGGGATCGGCGCAGAGGAAGCCTGGAGTGGTTGCCGTGCGCTCCCGATAACCGGGGGTGGAGCGGGAGTCAATCCTCCCGCTCGACGTTACCCAACGCTCCTGTGCCGTCATCGCACCCGCAAGCTGCTCCCTCTGCCGGAGCTGCATCGTGTTGGTCTGGTAGCTGTCTTGGGCAGTCGAAATGAGGCGGTGACCAAGCATGGCCCGTAGCTCGAATGCGTCTCCGTCAGTCAGGCCATCAACCGCCTCGGAGAACGCAAGCCTGTTGGCGCGCGATCCGGAGTACTTAAGTCCCCTTCGCTTGCAGAACAGAGTGATGTATCCAGTAATGCGCGTGTTCACGTCGTCAGTTCGTGCCGAGTAGGAATCGATAAGCATGCCTCTGCGCGCATGCCTTCCCCCTTCGGATACGGCGTGAAGAAAGAAGTCCTCCGCGAGCTCGCCAACGGCGTACTCTCTTATGCGCCTTGTCCAGTCCAGGATAAATCGTATCAGCCGCTCAGGTGCCAAGGGATGGTCGCTAGCGGGAAATGCTGCGCGCTGAGGCGCACCTCGTTTTGATTTGCTGGCCCGCCATTTTGACGATGTGATTACTGTCCGCTTCTGGCCGAGCGGATAGTGTTCCGAGATCCCGCTGAGTGTCAGTGTTCGAAGCGGCTGTTCGTTGAACCCCGAATGCAAGGCCAAGACCAGAAAGAATGGAATAAGGTCACCGCCAATCGGGTGAGCTAGCCGTCTCAGATGGAAGTATTCGCTCTCACTGATCTTCTTGACGCCACGAAGTTTGTGGACCTGGGCCTGGCGAGGAAGATGCCCGTCGAAGTCTGTCAGTATCTGGGCAACTGCTTGGGCTGGATCGCCCAGATTGACAACGCCGCCCTTCTTCTTTTGCGTGAGGGCGGTACGGACTCGCTCTAATTGCGGCCAGACCTCATCCATGGTGAGGAGGCATTCCGCTACGGCGGCCTTCATGACGGCAGCCCATGCCGCACGGTCCAGTTCTTTTGGCTTGGATTTCCTAGGCACTCCGGCGAACGGCTTCGGCGGAATACGGATTGCCGTCCACTTGGGATCCATTTTGTGGAGCTGAAGTACTATCTTCTTGAACACTCCATAGTAGTGACGTTGTGTCTCCACAGAGAGCGCAACCGGATGGTCAACGTCTCGCCCTTTCAAATAGTCTAGGAAGGCCGTTCCCAGCTCCGGCGGAATGGCGTCTGGGGCGTCTATCCTTACTCCCTTGGCGGCAAGGTACTGGCAAAGGCCGCTCGCGATGTTGCCGGCGGCTGACGCTCGGCTCGATTCCCTGCTACTCGCAAAGGCTTTGCAGTACGCCTCAGCAAAGACTGGTGCCGCTTCGCCCATGCTTTTCCATCGACTGAGGTTGACGAGGTTGTCTCGCAGACCCTGTGCACGGCTGAATACCGCTTCCAATCGTCCTGGGCGCTCAATGACTGACCATTTCTTTGCGGATGGGACGCTGTCGTTCTCTGCTAGAGCATGCCTAAGCTGAGCGACCCTTTTTCCTGCCATGTCTGACTCCATCGGAGGTGTGTTTCGGTGCCGCGAGCGTTTCCGACGCGGTTCTACCCAAGTGCCGAGGCTCGAGCTCAGTGTCAGGGCGGGCCGATTCGCATGAAAGGCTGAGCTTCGATGTGCAACCGGATCGACTCCCTAGTCTCGCTTTCGAAGGCGTTGGCGCTTCGTAGATAGATCGCTTCGGTGGTGTCTCGAAGCGTGTGTCCTAGCACGGATTGAACATATTTGATCGCGTCCCTATCTCCTTGCGCGCGCTTTTCCATGTATGTGTAAAGGGCGAAGGTATGTCGGAGCGCATGAATCGTGATCCGCTCGCGAAGTGTTGATTCGTATCGGGCGTGATTCGCCCCTTTGGACAGTCGGCTGAGGAGTCTATCTCTGGCACTCGCGAAGCGACGATCGAAAATCTGAGGGCTTATCGGATTACCGACATGCCTGCGGTCGTTGGTGTCAAGAACGAAGAGGAAGCCATGATCGTCGCGCATGTCGTAGCGACACCGGAGGTCAACGAGCCTCTGCCTAACGTCTGCCGCGTAGCGCTTCAATGCATCTAGTAGCCACACCGGCACGGGGACGTTCCTCCTCTTTTTGCCTTTCCCAACGACGGATATGGCTACTGCGCTCAGGGGATCTCGGCTGTCGGTTCGGGTTGCGAGAATCGTCACCGCCTTCAGACTGCACACTTCTGCCCGTCTCAGACCGGTGTTGTAGCAGAGCTCACCCATCAGTCGTTCGGCGGTAGTGGCCGGTGCCAGTTCAAGGACCCCTTGGTGCTCAATCACCGATGTGGGGCCCAGTTCATCAAGGATCCCAGTGACTGTCTCAGGGTGCAGCGCGGTAATCAGTTCATCCGCATCGTTCAGCGCCGGTAGGTCCACGTCGATGTCTAGGATCTGGGCCTCTCCGCGCTTTGTATGCTTGATCGCGAGAGGTGGTGGCTTCTTGAGGTAGCCGCGCTTTGCGCAGAAGGCAACAAGCTTGGTCACTGAGGACCATCGGCGATGAATGGTTGCCGCAGCTAGCTTCTCGTGGGTCACGGCCGAGTCCAGTTCAGTCAGCGTGAACGCATATCCTTTTAGGAGCATCTCGTCGGTGTCCGCCATGCGCTTCCTTCTGGCGTCCAGAAAGTGATGGTAATCCGTTAGATCAGCAGCAATTGCTGCCGCGGTGTTCTCGCTGCAGGACAGCCTTGGCTCAGGCCCAATGGTGAGATGTGAGTCTGCGAAGAATTCGAAAGCAGGTTGGACGAGTGAACCCGTGGACCTGCTAACCAGGAAACAGAACCCTTCGGGAAGAGGTACGCCTTGCACCGCATCCCCGTCTGGTTGTCGCGGTGGCTGTGCCTTGATGGTGCAGATTTCAGCGTCGTAGTTCATGGCGCCGAAAGCTATCAGATGTGCGAATGTCTTTTTTTGCCGTGAGCCTAACGGTACTTTAACAAGCGGAAGGGTTCGTATTTGCGTCTAATATGCGTGCGTAATCATTGCTTTACGTGTAACCGTGAGCCTACTGGTACGGTACATGTGAAGAAGCGTCCCGAGAAGTGATCGTTCAAGTGCGCAAACTCTGCTTGCGTTGTGATTTCTTGATCGGGAGCGCGGGCTCGCCTCTGCTGGCGAAGCAGGGTCTGATCGTGTCGTCGGCTTCCTATTGTGAGCATTCGTCGCAGCCGAGGCCGGTGCGCGGCGCGATGACAGTCTGCCGGAGCCGCCTTGTCCCCTCAGCGGGGGATGACGAGGCTCCGCTCTAGTGCTTGTTATCGCTCTCGGGCGAGCGTGAAGCTACTACGGTTGAGAGATGCGCCGAGTCGATAGGCGCGATGGCGGGCTCGCCGTCGCAGACCCAAGCACAATCGGCATGCTGTGGTCGGTGGAGCTGCTCTCCGCTTCGTCAGGATTGCCGCTTTCGGCTAGCGTGAAGGCAGATGCGTCCGGCAAGCTCGCGAAGAATCCCGGCAATGTTCATAGTGGCTGCTCGCCATTCGCTTCCTGTAGCGCATGATCGACCTGTAGTTGTCTCATGCGTACCTTCAGGCGGTCAGTCACTTGGGGCAGCGCGTCGTCCTCAAGCGAGTAAGGTGAACTAAAGAGCGGTATCTCTATCCACAGGTCCTGCTGCCCAGCGTGGATGTAGGGTCTGTAGTCATCAAGAAGCAGTGCTTCTCCAAGGCGATCGGATACGTAGGACAGATCCTTTGTCTTTCCAGTCCAATGAATGTAGCGAAGGCTCGCGAACCATGGCGGAGCACTTCCTTCGCTGATAAGTACATCCGCTATCTGTCGCGTGAGGTTCTCGGGAACTGTGGTGAACAGCACAAGCTCTTTAAATTGCGATCGGACATCCTCCAGGAACTGATACAGACCGGGCCGGGGGATCTGGCTCACTGCGTTGGAGATGAGCGTCCCTTCTAGGTCCAGCGCGAGGATTGTTGGCTTCATGGGAAGCTCCTACGTACTTTGCGGTAGCCAACAGTGCCGCTTCGCCGGCTCACTGTCCATCGCGTGACCCTACTGGTACGGGATATCCATCTGCCTACTCCACTTGCCGAAGGTGCTCTACTGCCGCTGTATCGCTTCTGATACTTCAATGGCCCAGCGTGCGGTATGGATGATCCGCGCCTCTTGCAGCTGTTCTTGTAGGATTTGACGCTTGGTGAGCTGGGACACTTCCTCCCATTCGTTCCGGAAAATGTAAGTGGCATTGCCGGTCTCGGGACTCTCAAATACGTACCGCTGTCTCCGCGTGAATCCGAAGACGATATACTCGCTGAATCCGCCCAGCCCAACTGCCATGAAGTCGGGTTCGTGGCGCGTAATTGTGCGGATACGTTGCTCAGCTGCGACGCGGTCGGCGTCCGTCAGCTGTGCCAGGTAGCTATCCAGTACTTGCATCGCCCTGTCGAACGGAAACGTCCCTGGAGGAAGAATGCGCCAATTGATCTTTTGGACTCTGACCGGTACAGCCAAGTTAGGATCAACGATATCAAAGCGCAGAAAGCACTCAAGATAGACGTTGAGGAGGTTCGCAATGATCTCCTCTGACTCTGTGCGGTCGATGACCCTGGAAGCCATCGCTATACCACCGTCGGTCTCCACCGCGGTCAGGAATTCACCGGGCGGCGAGATGTGCTCCCTAGGATAGGCCTCGTAGGATCTTGTCTGGCTACCGTGGTGGGTGTGCCCATGCCAGTCCTTCCACGAGGTGTTGATCGATCGAGACTTCGTGATCATCGGAAGATCCCTTCTGATGATTTCTTTACCTCGGGCGTTGAAAAGCGTCGCGGGTCCTTCGGGGCTTGGCACGATGGAGGCACCCGCGAGCGGAACACTGTCAAATCCCAGCGTCGCGGCTTGGTCATCTGTGAGTTTGCCGCTGAGGAGACGAAACTGTGGCAGCCGCTCAATGGTACTTCGGTAGACTGATAGACCTCGCACTTGCTTGGGCATACGCTACTCCTTTGCCATAAGGAAGCGGGATAACCGAATCTGTCTGGAGAGCCTTCTAGCGTTGAGGTAGCTGCTGGTTCCTACTGAGGAGATAGTATCAGCACTCAAGATCCTAGTGATCCATAGCCGGGTATATACCTCTCCGACTGCATCGGCTGCAGATACCTGGTTCTGAAACCACGTTCTCGTGTGGTTAGAAGAGCTGACCCTGCGGAGACTTCTCCTGTGGAGGTTGAAACAGATGAGTGGCCAGCGCTGGCAGTCTGGTGAATCCGAGCTCACGATGCTTCTTTTCAAAGCGCTTGCGGATCAGGTCGGCCACGGGACCCGTCCCGGACATTCGGGTGCCAAAGCTTGCGTCGTACTCCTTCCCTCCATGCATCTGACGCATCAGGCTGAGCACGTGCGCGGCCCGATCAGGGTAGTGCAGCTCGAGCCATTCTCTCCAGATGTCTTTGATCTCGTAGGGGAGTCTAAGAAGCACGTAGCCTGCGGCTCGCGCTCCGTGGTCGTGGGCGGCGTGAAGGATAGCCTCTAGGTCATGGTCGGTGATCATGGGGATGACAGGAGCGATCAGGACCCCTACCGGAACTCCTGCATCGTGTAGCTGTTTCATTGCTCGCAGCCTGGCGTGAGGAGCGGCAGCTCGTGGTTCCAGTTTTGCCGATAGTTTCCTGTCGAGCGTCGTGACCGAGAAATAGACCGTAACCAGCCGGTCCTTGGCCATCGACGCCAGCAGTTCGATGTCCCTGGTGATCAAGGCGCTCTTGGTGACGAAGCTCACCGGATGCTTGGCATCAGCAAGCACCTCAAGGCATTGGCGTGTAATTTGGTAGTTCCTCTCGATCGGCTGATAGCCATCTGTGTTTATCCCCAGGGCAATCGGGGCGCACTTGTAGTTCGACTTGCTAATTTCTGCTCTGAGCCGCTCCGGTGCATTTGTCTTTGCAAACAGGCGCGTCTCGAAGTCTAGGCCTGGCGAGAGGCTCAGATAGGAGTGAGAGGGGCGAGCAAAACAGTAAACGCAGCCATGTTCACAGCCGCGGTAGGGGTTGACCGACGCGCTGAACCCAACGTCAGGGGATGAGTTGTGGCTGATCACTGTGCGCGCTCGCTCTTCCTGCACCTGAGTTCTCAACGGCGGCACTTCCTCCATCTCCTGGTAGACCGACTCCCAGCCATCGTCGACTCCCACTGTCGCGGTGGTATCGAAACGGCTTGGGACACGCGATGCGGCCCCTCTACCTTTGAGGGGAACTTGGGCCTTTCGAGCATCCTGTTCCATGACGATAACGTGGGAAGGTTGGGCTGTTAGTATTATTGCTAACCACGGCTGCCGCAACACCCTGGAATTCAGTTAGCTGTAGGCATCCGAACGCCTGGCTAGAGGGTTTTGCTTAGGCTTATCCACAGCTTCGGGTGATGACGCTTTTTCACCTGCGTTCGCGATGGAGCGCTTTGGCTTCAGCCAAAAAGGTCTGCATCAATGCGCGCGATTGACGTGTTGCTGCAGGCAGTTGAATACCCAACTGCGCGCACAGGGAGGTCGCGTACGCCATTTGTGCCCCCGTGGGCGGCTTGATGTCCCAATCGGTGAGTTGCGGGATGAGCTTTGACAGCTCTTCTGCCAGGCGGTACTCGAAGCCTCTGGCTTGCCCTTCCTCTTCCTGCATTCGGCGCACCTGCGCTGCGACTTGCTCCCTGCCCATGGGAGAGAAGGGAAGCTCAAGCGTGAACTCGAGTTCCGGACATACGAGGTAAAAGTTCATGGGAAAGGCAATTAGTACTTATAAGTAGACTACCTTTAGAGGCGTAGTCTTTAAAGTACTGGAACCACAAGCTGCTTCGTATGGTCGAGCATACGAACCAAGCAAAGCTTGCAGATGTGATCCGCGCGCATCGTATTGATCTGGGCGTCAGCCAGGAAGCCTTTGCTGACCACATCGAGATGCACCGCGCTTATTACAGCAAGATCGAACGTGGCGAAAAGAACCTCACTCTGGCTACCTTGGAGCGGGTGGCTAAGGGTATGGGTACGTCGATGTCAGCCCTGCTACGCGCCGCAGGGCTCTGACTCTCTTTGCAAATCACGAAGATTGCCCAATCTCCTTCAGGAGGGGCGTGCTGGGCGCTGCGTGCGCTGTCGAACGCACGTGTTCACTAGAAATAACTTAAGCGACTGATCTATATACATTTACCCAATGAACAGTCAGGGGGTATTGATACCGTGCTCGCAGCCACGATAGGGATTCACCGATTGACTGAAGCCGACGTCGGGCGAGGTGTTGCGGGTGATGATGCTGCGCGCGGTTTCGGCGCGCACTTCGGTGCGCAGGCGCGGGGCAAGGAACTCATCGCTCTCGTCGACCGCCCAGCCGTCGTCCACCGCCTCGCTGACGGTGCTTTCAAAGCGCCCGGCAAGGTGGGACGTGGAACCTCGGCCCTTGATCGCAATACCCATTGCGTCAAGGTACGCCAAGGCTGTCTCAATGGCTGCGACGGTCGCCTGAAGGGTTCAGGGCGGTGCTGAGCCGAGCATGGGCTCGGCTCTACAGTTGATGCAGAGACCTTGTAGAGCCGAGCCGACGCTCGGCTGCAATGCATCAAAGCAACGCCAGATACCCGCGCACCGTGGCATCCAGTCCGTCATACAGCGCCTCGCCGATCAGCGCGTGGCCGATCGACACCTCCAGCACCTCCGGCACGTGGGCCAGGAAGTCACGCAGGTTGTCCTGCGACAGGTCATGGCCGGCGTTGACCCCCAGTCCCACTGCCTGCGCACGGCGCGCGGCGGTGGCGAACAGCGCCAGCATCGCGTCGGCATCGCCGGCCGCGTGGGCTTCCGCATAGGGGCCGGTATACAGCTCGATGCGATCGGCGCCGACTTCGGCCGCCTGCTCCAGCAGTGGGTTGCCCGCGTCGACAAACAGGCTGACGCGACAGCCCAGTGCTTTCAGTTCCGCAACCAGCGGGCGCAGTCGCTCGGCATCGCGCTCGAAGTCAAAACCGTGATCGGACGTGATCTGCCCATCGCCATCCGGCACCAGGGTGGCCTGCGCC
>Ga0209762_100212_pt1 | contig 14370 bp, 9 predicted proteins | sample UppTromiDAQMD021_FD_185834 | JGI IMG/M metagenome (GOLD analysis project Ga0209762, IMG submission 185834) | Upper troposphere microbial communities from Maryland, USA - DAQMD-021 (SPAdes) (version 2) | ecosystem: Environmental > Air > Outdoor Air > Unclassified | place: USA: Maryland, Virginia... | reverse complement strand
CGCCGAGGAAGCCGACACCGGAGATCACATAGGCCACCACATGCAGCGGTGAGGGCGGGCCGCCGTACAGGTCGTGGAAGCGCACGGCCAGGTCCACGAACACCGCCGCACCCACCGCCACCAGCGTATTGGTACGCAGGCCGGCGGTGCGTTGGCGCAGCTGCCGTTCCAGGCCGATGGCCGTGCCCAGCACGAACGCCACCGACAGGCTGATCAGCGAACTCAGGGTTGCGCCGGCGTTGAACGCCGGCAGGTTCGGATTGATGTCCATTGTGATTCTCCCTGGACAAGGCGGCGGGCGCTTACTGCCAGCCGTAGCGACGGATGTAGAACTTCTTCAGCGCGGTGGTCAGCACCGCATAACCGAACAGGATCGCCACCAGGAACGGCCAGTAGCCGGCCGGCAGCGCCTGCAGCTTGAAGTAGCCGGCGAGCGGGCTCATCGGCAGGGCCACGCCGATTGCCATGATCAGGCCGGTCATCACCAGCAGCGGCGGCGCGGCGATGCTCTGCAGGAACGGCACCTTCGGCGTACGGATCATGTGCACGATCAGCGTCTGGGTCAGCAGGCCGACCACGAACCAGCCGGACTGGAACAAGCCCTGGTCGGCCGGCGTGCGTGCATCGAACACGTACCACATCAGCGCGAAACAGGTCAGGTCGAAGATCGAGCTGATCGGCCCGAAGAACACCATGAAGCGGCCAATGTCCGCCGGGTTCCACTTCAGCGGCTTGCGCACCAGCTCCTCGTCAACGTTGTCGAACGGGATGGCGATCTGCGAGATGTCGTACAGCAGGTTCTGCACCAGCAGCTGCAGCGGCAGCATCGGCAGGAAGGGCAGGAAAGCCGAGGCCACCAGCACCGAGAACACGTTGCCGAAGTTGGAGCTGGCGGTCATGCGGATGTACTTCAGCATGTTGTTGAACGTGCGCCGGCCCTGGATGACGCCTTCCTCCAGCACCATCAGGTTCTTTTCCAGCAGGATGATGTCGGCCGCCTCCTTGGCGATGTCTACTGCGCTGTCCACGCTGATGCCGATATCGGCCGCACGCAGCGCCGGTGCATCGTTGATGCCGTCGCCGAGGAAGCCGACCACCTTGCCCTGCGCGCGCAGCTCGCGCACGAGGCGTTCCTTGTGCAGCGGCGTCAGCCGTGCGAACACGCGATGGTGGTGCAGCGCCCGCGAAAGCGCACCGTCATCCATGCGCTCGATCTGCGGGCCGGTCAGGATGGTGTCGGCGTCCAGCCCCACCTGTGCGCAGACGCGGGCGGTCACCAGTTCGTTGTCACCGGTGAAGACCTTGACCTCCACGCCATGCGCGGCCAGCGCCTGCAGCGCCTGCGCAGCCGATTCCTTCGGCGGGTCCAGGAAGGCCACGTAGCCGACCAGGGTCAGTCCGCACTCGTCGGCCTGCGAGTAGGCGGTCTGGCTGGCGGCGGTCTCCTTCATCGCCACCGCCACCACGCGCAGGCCCTGTTCGTTCAGTTCCTCGGTGGTCTGCCGCACCCGCGCCAGGCGGCGCTCGTCCAGAGGCATGTCCTGGCCGTTCTCGCGCACGGTGCTGCACACCGCCAGCATTTCTTCCACCGCGCCCTTGCAGATCAGCTCGTGGTGGTCCTCGCGCTCGGACACCACCACCGACATGCGACGGCGCTCGAAATCGAACGGAATCTCGTCCACCTTGTGGTAGTCCTGGGACAGCCGCAGCGAACTCTGCAGCTCCACGTGTTCCAGTACCGCACGGTCCAGCAGATTGATCAGGCCAGTCTGGAAGTGGCTGTTGAGATAGGCGAACTTCAGCACGTCTTCCGAATCGTGACCGAACACATCGGTGTGACGTTCCAGCGCGATCCTGTCCTGGGTGAGCGTGCCGGTCTTGTCGGTGCACAGCACTTCCATCGCGCCGAAGTTCTGGATGGCATCCAGGCGCTTGACGATCACCTTGCGCTGCGACAGCAGCACCGCACCCTTGGCCAGGGTGGAGGTGACGATCATCGGCAGCATTTCCGGCGTGAGGCCCACTGCCACCGACAGCGCGAACAGGAATGCCTCGGTCCAGTCGCCCTTGGTCCAGCCGTTGATCAGCAGCACGAACGGCACCATCACCAGCGCGAAGCGGATCAGCAGCCAGCTGACACTGTTGACGCCGGCCTGGAACGCGGTCGGCGCGCGGTCGGTAGCGGTGCTGCGCTGGGCCAGCGTGCCGAAGTAGGTGCGGTTGCCGGTGGCCAGCACGATGGCAGTGGCCGTACCGGAGACCACATTGGTGCCCATGAACAGCAGGTTGTGTTGTTCCAGCAGGCCGGCCAGCCCGTCGCCCGGGTGCGCGAACTTTTCTACCGGCAGGGATTCGCCGGTCATCGCTGCCTGCGCCACGAACAGGTCCTTGGCGGTCAACACGCGGCAATCGGCCGGAATCATGTCGCCGGCCGACAGCACGATGTGGTCGCCGGGCACCAGTTCGCGGATCGGCAGGTCCAGCAGGCGTGCCGGGCGCCGGCTGTGCAGGTGCGCGCCGAAGTACTGGTCGGCCACGTCCGCAGCTTCGGTGCCGGGATTGCGGCGCAGCACGCGGGCGGTGTTGCCGACCAGTGCCTTCAGCCGCTCGGCCGCGCGGTTGGAGCGACCCTCCTGCACGAAGCGGATCAGCGTGGACAGCAGCACCATTGCACCGATCACCATGGTGGCCTTGATGTCCTCGGTCAGCCAGGACACCGCCGCCAGCACGGTCAGCAGCAGGTTGAACGGATTGCGGTAGCACTGCCAAAGGTGCCGCCACCACGGTAGCGGCTTTTCGTGATCCACCTCGTTGGGACCGAGCGTCGCCAGCCGCTCCTCGGCCTCATGCGGGCTGAGGCCATCGGCATGCGAATCCAGCGTGAGCAGCAGCTGGGTTTCATCCTGCTGGGCGAGGGTGACCAGGCCGGTGGTGAGCGCGAACGGCGCTGCTTCAGTGCTACCCGGGCCAAATCCGGCTTCGGGCATCGCACGGCGGCGGAACAGGTTGCCTGCGCGACGGCTGCGCAGGAAGGCGTTGAACCAGGCGTTGAGCAGGCTCATGGGACGCTCCTCGAATGTCAGAGCCGGCCGCGGCCGGAACATGAACGGAATAGTTGGAAAGGTCAGGCGTGGCGCATCGCCAGCACCGTCGGCGACCACGGCTGCATGTGCAGGCGCTGGCTACCACCGATGCACAGTGGCTTCATCGCATCGCGCAGGGGATAGGGCAGATGGCGCAGCACAGTGATGCGCTCGCTGATCGGCAGCAGCGACAGCGCGTCGGCCACCACGCGCGGTGAACCGAGCGACAGCGAGCGGGCGAACATCACGGGGCCGTGCTGCAGCAGCTGGCTGCGCAGGGCGGCGACATCGCGCTCGCCAATCAGGCGGCGCAGGGTGATGTAGAGGATCTTGTAGGACATGGGGGCGATCTCCAGGCAGGCGGCGCCTGGCGGTCCCCCGTCACTCAGGCAGGCAGGGACCGGCGGGCAGGCGCCAGGAAGAGGCAACAAGCGGTCATCCGGGGCGCGGTGCGCCCGGCAGGGTCGGGGTCCATCTGCGTCTCCATGAGGGGAGGGTGCCGGCCAGGATTGCCCTGGCCAGTCGCGCTATTGTCCGCCCCTGAATGGGGCAGGCCTAGAGGCTCGTGGGTTAGCCGGGCTATACCTTGGTATAGCCGGGCATGCGCAGCGCCAATCAAGGGTTCAGTGATGGATCAATGCGAAGCGCTGGTCTGCTTGCACACGTCGTACTCGCCACGGGTCAACGTCTTGTCACGGTCGGTATCGCAGGCATGCAGGCGTTCGGCCCAGTCCGGCGCCACGGCATCCACCTCGGCCAGCGTGACAATGCCATCCTTGTCCTTGTCCAGCGTTTCGTAGGCAGGGATGAGCTTCACTTCGGTCACGTCCTCGGCGGCGGTGGGTTTGCCGGCCTCCTGGGGCTTGGAGCAGGCGCCCAGCAGCAGGCCGATGGTGATGATGAGGACAGCAGGAACGTAGCGAATACCGGTCATGACAGGCTCCAGAAGAGGGGACGTGGGCCATGGTTGTGGATGGCCACGGCCGGATCTTCGGCCCGGGTCTGTAAGCGAGCTGCGAAGAACCGACCGGGTCGCCAAGTAGCGGTGGGCCACCGTTCACCCGCACGCCCCATGCGTGCACCGGCGGCACCTGACGAAATTGTCAGGCAGGCGACAGCAAGGCGCCGGAGGCCAGCCGGGAGGATGGCATCAGGCCTGCGCAGCCCCCGCGCCGGCACCGGTATGGACCCCTGTCATGCGAATTCCCTTCCTGTCCGCGCGAATGCGTCGCCGCCACCTTGTCATGGGCGTGTTGCTGCTGGTGGTGTTGTCGCTGGTGATGCTGTTCCAGGGTGTGTCGCGCAGCGACGCGCAACCGGCCAATGCGCCGCCGCCGGTACCGGTGGTGACCGGCCGTATCGAGCAGCGCGATGTGGCGCATTGGCGCAGCGGCGTGGGCACGGTGCAGTCGTTGCAGAGCACCGTGCTGCGGCCGCAGGTCGATGGCGTGCTGACCGAGGTGCTGTTCGAGGAGGGCCAGAAGGTGCGCAAGGGCCAGTTGCTGGCCCGTATCGATGATCGCGCGATCCGTGCCGATCTGGGTGGCGCACAGGCTGCGGTGGTTCGCGACCGGGCCACGCTGGATGCCGCGCGCTCGGACCTGGCGCGGCTGCAGTACCTGTCTACCGACCAGCTGGTTTCGCGGCAGATGCTGGAGCAGCAGGCGGCCACGGTGCAGCAGCTGCAGGCCACCGGGCGTGGCAACCAGTCGGCGGTGGATGCCGCACAGGTGCAGCTGTCGTACACCCGTATCCTGGCGCCGATGGATGGCCGCATCGGCCTGCGCCAGGTGGATCCCGGCAACCTGGTGCGTGCCACCGACACGCAGGGGCTGGTGACAGTGCAGCAGACCGATCCGATCTCGGTGGTGTTCGCGCTGCCGCAGGACGCGTTGCCGCGGCTGCGGCAGGCGCTGGCTGCGGGCGACGTGGCGGTGCAGGCGCTGGACCGCGATGGCGGTCAGCGCCTCGCCGAAGGCACCCTGCAGGTAATCGACAACCAGATCGACGAGACCTCCGGCACGGTGCGGCTGCGTGCCCGCTTCGCCAATGCCGACGACCGGCTGTGGCCCGGCCAGCTGGTCAGCGTGCGGGTACGCATCGGCCAGAGCACGGGCGCACTGGTGGTGGACGCTGCCGCAATCCAGCGTGGTGTCGAGGGCAGCTTCGTCTACCGCGTAGTGGCCGATGGGAGCGTCGAAGTGCTGCCGGTCACCGTCGGTGAAGCCGAGAACGGGCGGGTGGCCGTCCAGGGTGAATTGCGGGTGGGCGATGTGATCGTGCGCGATGGCCAGTCACGCCTGCGCCCGGGCGTGGTTGTTACCGAGGCTGGCGCACCGGCTGCCAAGGCCGGAGTCGCACCATGAGTCCCCGCGTTTCGCTGTCCAGCTGGTTTGTTCTGCATCCGGTGGCCACCACGCTGCTGACGCTGGCGGTGATACTGCTGGGTGTGGCCGCGTTGCCGCGGTTGCCCGTGGCGCCATTGCCGGAAGCGGAATTCCCGACCATCCGCGTCAATGCCAGCCTGCCCGGCGCCAGTGCCGAGACCATGGCATCGGCGGTGGCCACGCCGCTGGAAACGCAGCTGACCGGCGTGCCCGGCATCATCGAGATGACCTCCACCAGTGCGCTCGGCAGTACCTCGATCACGTTGCAGTTCGACCTGGAAAAGAACATCGATACTGCCGCGCAGGAAGTACAGGCGGCGATCAACGCCGCGGCCGGGCGCCTGCCCAGCGACCTGCCGAACCTGCCAACCTGGCGCAAGGTCAATCCGGCCGACAGCCCGATCCTGGTGCTCAGCGTGGTCTCGGCACAGATGTCGATGACCGAGTTGAGCGACCTGGCCGAGAGCCGCCTGGCGCGTTCAATCAGCCAGATCAGTGGCGTGTCCGAGGTCAACATCGTCGGCCAGCAGCGCCCGGCCATCCGCATCCAGGCGCAACCGGAGCGGCTGGCGGCAATGGGCATGACCCTGTCCGACCTGCGCGGCGTGGCCCAGAACGCCAGTCTCAACCAGGCCAAGGGCGCGCTGATGGGCGAACAGCGCACGTCCACCTTCGAGGCCAACGACCAGCTGTTCGATGCCCAGGACTACCGCCAGCTGGTGGTCGCCTACCGGCAGGGCTCACCGGTCACGCTGGGTGATGTCGCGCAGGTGGTCGACGGTGCCGAGAACGCCTATGTGCAGGCGTGGCCGAACGGACAGCCGGGCGTGGGCCTGATCATCAGCCGGCAGCCGGGCGCGAATATCGTTCGCACCACCGATGCCGTGCTGGCCGCCTTGCCGGAGCTGCGCGCGAACCTGCCGGCCAGCGTCGACGTGGACGTGCTGAACGACCGCACGCGCACCATCCGCGCGTCGCTGCACGAGGTGGAGGTCACCCTGGTGCTGACCATCGTGCTGGTGGTGCTGGTGATGGGGCTGTTCCTGCGCCAGCTCTCGGCCACGCTCATCGTCGGTGCAGTGCTGGTCGTAGCGCTGGTCGCCACGTTCGCAGCGATGTATGTGGCTGGCTTCAGCCTCAACAACCTCACGCTGGTGGCGCTGGTGGTGGCGGTCGGCTTCGTGGTGGACGACGCCATCGTGGTGGTGGAAAACATCCACCGCCATCGCGAGGCTGGGCTGGGACCGGTGGAGGCGGCGCTGAAGGGTGCGGGCGAGATCGGCTTCACCGTGGTCTCGATCAGCCTGTCGCTGATCGCGGCGTTCATCCCGTTGCTGTTCATGGGCGGCGTGGTCGGGCGCCTGTTCGCCGAATTCGCGCTGACGATCACGGTCGCGATCCTGATCTCCATCGTCGCGTCGCTGACCCTGGCGCCGATGATGGCCGCGCACCTGATGAAGCGCATGCCGGCCCATCGCGACGGGCAGGACACGCTGGCCGGTCGCCTGCTGGCCGGCTACGACCGCAGCCTGCAGTGGGCGCTGGGCCACCAGCGGCTGGTGCTGCTCGGCTTCGGTGCGACGGTAGCGGTAGCGGTGGCCTCGTATGTGGTGATCCCCAAGGGCTTCTTCCCGCTGCAGGACACGGCCTTCGTGTTCGCCACCACCGAAGCGGCACAGGACATCGGCTTCGAGGAGATGGCCGCCAAGCACCAGCAGCTGGCGAAGATCGCTGCCGAGGATCCGGCGCTGCAGGCCTACAACCATGCGGTGGGCGCCACCGGTGGCAGCCAGACCCTCTCCAACGGCCGCTTCTGGTTCATCCTGAAGGACCGTGGCGACCGCGACGTGGACGTGCACGGCTTCATCGACCGCCTGCGCGCGAAGATGGCCAGCGTGCCGGGTATCACCGTGTACATGCGTGCCGCGCAGGACATCAATCTGGGCGCGGGGCCGGCGCGCACGCAGTACCAGTACGCACTGCGCGGCCAGGACAGCCGCGAACTGTCACGCTGGGCCGAGCAACTGACCGAACGCCTGCGCGGGCTGCCGCAGCTGCGCGACGTGTCCAACGACCAGCAGGTGGGCGCCAGCGTTACCCGGCTGCGGATCGATCGCACCGCTGCGGCCCGCTTCGGCCTGACCGCCAACGATATCGACCAGGTGCTCTACGATGCGTTCGGCCAGCGCCAGATCAACGAGTTCCAGACCGAGACCAACCAGTACCGGGTGATCCTGGAGATCGCGCCCGGCCTGCTTGGCGAGGTCGATGCGCTGTCCTACTTCCACCTGCGTTCGCCGCTGACCGGGCAGATGGTGCCGCTGTCGGCGGTGGCGCAGGTGCAGCCGCCCGGCAACGGGCCACTGTCGATCAGCCACAACGGCATGCTGCCGGCAGTGAACCTGTCGTTCAACCTGGCGCCGGGCGTCTCGCTGGGTGAGGCAGTCACCCTGGTCGAGCAGGCGCAGGCGCAGATCGGCATGCCCGACAGCATCAACGGGCGCTTCCAGGGCACCGCACAGGCGTTCCAGGAATCGCTGGCCAGTCAGCCACTGCTGATCCTGGCCGCACTGCTTGCCGTCTACATCATCCTCGGCGTGCTGTACGAGAGCTTCGTGCACCCGCTCACCATCCTGTCCACGCTGCCTTCGGCCGGTATCGGTGCCGTGCTGATGCTGTGGCTGTGGGGGCTGGATTTCTCGATCATGGCGTTGATCGGCATCGTGCTGCTGATTGGCATCGTCAAGAAGAACGGCATCCTGATGGTCGACTTCGCGCTGGATGCCCAGCGCAACCGTGGGCTGACCCCGCTGCAGGCCGTCCATGAGGCCTGCCTGACCCGCTTCCGCCCGATCATGATGACCACGCTGGCGGCGCTGCTGGGTGCCATTCCGCTGATGATCGGCTTCGGCACCGGTTCGGAGCTGCGCCAGCCGCTGGGCGTGGCGGTGGTCGGTGGCCTGCTGATCAGCCAGTTGCTGACCCTGTACAGTACCCCGGTGATCTACCTGGCCCTGGACCGGCTGTTCCTGCAGCGCCGACGCGAACGCAGGGCGGCCGCCGGTGCCGCGCTGACGGAGCCCGGATGAAACTGCTGATCGTCGAGGATGAGAGCAAGACCGCCCATTATCTGCGCACCGGTCTGGGCGAACAGGGCTGGGCAGTGGACCTGGCCGCCGACGGCGTGACCGGACTGCACCTTGCCCGCGAGTTCGACTACGACGTGATCGTGCTGGACGTGATGCTTCCCGGCATGGACGGCTTCAACGTGCTGCGCGAACTGCGCCGCAGCAAGCAGACCCCAGTGATCATGCTGACCGCGCGCGACCGCGTGGACGACCGTGTGCATGGGCTGGGGCAGGGTGCCGATGACTACCTGGTCAAGCCTTTCTCGTTCATCGAACTGCTGGCGCGCCTTCAGGCGCTGGTCCGGCGCGGTCGCCAGCAGGAGCCGACCGAACTGCAGGTGGGCGACCTGCAGGTCAACCTGCTGGCGCGCCGCGCCTATCGTGACGGCGCGCGACTGGACCTGACCGGCAAGGAATTCGCGTTGCTGGCCCTGCTCGCGCAACGGCGCGGGCAGATCCTGTCCAAGACGGTGATCGCCGCGCAGGTCTGGGACATCAATTTCGACAGCAACACCAACGTGGTGGAGGTGGCGATCAAGCGCCTGCGCGGCAAGCTCGATGGTCCGTACCCCACCAAGCTGCTGCATACCGTGCGCGGCATGGGCTACGTGCTGGAGGTGCGCGAAGACGAGGGTGATGGCCGATGAAGTGGTCGATCGCCCAGCGCCTGTCGGCGATGTTCGCGCTGGCCGCGCTGCTGGTGTTCACCCTGCTGGGCATCGGCGTGTACGGCGTACTGGAACGGCAGGTAGTGCGTTACCAGCACGCCGAGCTGCAGACCAAGCTGCACGCGGTCAGCGGCAGTGTGGCGATGTGCGATACCCGCGAACGCTGGAACAAGGTCCGCGACAAGGTCGGCAACCTGATTTCCGGCGACCGCGACACGCTGGTCTGGGCCTGGAGTGAGGACCCGACCTTCCGCATCGGTGCCGAGCCCCCACAGGTGCAGCCACCCAATGGCCACGACAGCGGCATGGGCACGCTGCAGCGCGAGGGCCAGCATCCGCTGCGCACGCTGTATGAGCGCGTGCCCGGCAAAGGCGTGCGGCCGGCGGTGGACCTGTGGATCGGTATTGATTCCGAACCCTACACCCATGCGTTGCAGCGTTTCGCCGTGGCGCTGTGGATCGCCGGCGTGCTGGGCGTGCTGCTGGTGGCCGGCCTCGGTTACTGGATCGCCCGCCTGGGACTGGCACCGTTGCGCGCACTTTCGGACGAGGCGCGCTCACTCAGCCCGCAGCGGCTGGCCCAGCGGCTCGGCACACAGGCGCTGCCGGCAGAGCTGGGGCACCTGACGCATGCCTTCAACGGTGCACTGGATCGCCTGGAGGCCGCCTACACGCGGCTGGATGGATTCAACGCAGATGTGGCCCATGAGCTGCGCACGCCGCTGGCCAACCTGATGGGACAGACCCAGGTGGCCCTGTCACGTCCGCGCGACAACGCGCAGTTGCAGGAGGTCATGCAGTCCAACCTCGAGGAGCTGGAGCGGCTGCGCGCCATCGTCAACGACATGCTGTTCCTGTCGCGGGCCGGGCAGGGCGATATCGCGATGGAGACCCGGCCGGTGGCCCTGGCCGACGAAGTGGCCGCCGCCGGGGACTTCCTGGAGTTCCTGTTCGAGGAAGCCGGGCTGACCCTGTGCATCGAAGGTGATGCGACTGCCAGCATCGATCCCTCGCTGTTCCGGCGCTCCCTGACCAACCTGCTGCACAACGCGGTACAGCATGCGCGGCCCGGAACCGAGGTGTGGGTACAGCTGCAGGCCAACGGCGAGGGCGCGCGCATCGCCGTGTTGAATGAAGGCAAGGGCATTGCAGCCGAGCACCTGCCGCTGCTGTTCGAGCGCTTCTACCGGGTTGACGAGGCCCGCGAGTACCGGGGCGAACGCCATCACGGCCTGGGCCTGTCGATCGTCAAGGCCATCGCCGTGCTTCACGGCGGGGATGTGTTCGTGGCCAGCCGCGACGGGCTGACCACGGTGGGATTCACGGTGGCGTGCTGACGCTGCGGCTCAGGTGCCGTTGCCGAACCGGTCGGCAAACGCATCCGTCGCCCGCACCAGAGCGTCGACCGTGGCCGGTTCGTTCGCGCTGTGGCCAGAGGTCACCATCTCAAGGCGCGCTTCCGGCCAGGCCTTGGCCAGGTCCCATGCGCTGCGCGGCGGGCAGATGATGTCGTAGCGCCCCTGCACGATCACGCCGGGCAGGTGGCGGATGCGATCGATGTCGCGCAGCAACTGGTCGTGTTCCAGGAAGATGCCGTTGCGGAAGTAGTGCGCTTCAATACGGGCCTTCGCCAGCGTATCCAGCGGATCATTGGTGGATTCGGCATCCACATCGTGCTGCAGGGTGGCAGCGTTGTCTTCCCAGCCCAGCCAGGCCTGCGCGGCTTCGATGCGGGTCGCCTCGTCCGGGCCATCCAAGCGCGCCCAGTAGGCCGCGATCATGTCGCTACGCTCGGCCTCCGGAATGTAGGCCTCATAGCGGTCCCAGCGCTCCGGGAAGATCCAGCGCGCACCACCGTTGGCCTCGGCAAACCAGCGGTTCTCGATCTCGCGACCGAGGAACACGCCACGCACGATCAGGCCGGTGGCGCGCTCGGGATGCGCCTGCGCATAGGCCAGCGACAGCGTCGAACCCCATGAGCCGCCGTAGACCAGCCAGCGTTCGATGCCCAGATGCTCGCGCACCTTCTCGATGTCGGCCACCAGGTCCTGCGTGGTGTTGTCGTGCAGCTCGCCGAAGGGCGTGGAGCGGCCGCTGCCGCGCTGGTCGATCAGCACGATGCGGTAACGTGCCGGGTCGAAGAAGCGGCGATGGGTCGGCGAGATGCCAGCGCCCGGGCCGCCGTGCAGGTACACCACCGGGATGCCCTCCGGCGTGCCGCACTCTTCGATATGCAGGGTATGCAGATCGCTCACCGGCAGGGTGAACTCGCGGTAGGGCTCGATGGCGGGGTACAGGGTACGCATGGCGGGGCCTCACAAGCAGGGGCGGCCAGCATACCCCCACCCGTGGCATCCGGCAGCGCTGGTTGCCTGCCCGGCGATGGAAATGCGCTTGCCGATGCGCATAAGCTTCGATGATGCAAGCAACCCCGACACGGATGTTCACCTTCGACCTCGGCCTCAGCAGCGGCGCGCGCGAGCTGTTGAAGTGGATCGCGCTGCTGGCCATGACCGGCGATCATGTGGCCAAGGTGGTCTTCGGCGGCTACGTGCCGGTGGTCAGCGAACTGGGGCGTATCGCGTTCCCGCTGTTCGCGCTGGTGATGGCCTGCAACCTGGCCCAGCCCGGAGCCGACCTACGCAAATCGATACGCCGGCTCGCACTATGGGGGCTGATCGCGCAGCCATTGCACGCACTCGCGTTCGGTTCCTGGCTGCCGCTCAACATCCTGCTCACCTTCACTGTGGCGGCGGTGGCCGTGCATGCGCTGGCGAACAATCGGCCGGTGCTGCTGTTGCTGGCTGCCGGCGTGCTGCCGATGTTCGTGGACTACCAATGGGCCGGCGTTGGCAGCGTGCTGCTGGCCTGGATCGCGTTCCGGCACCGGGCGTGGTGGCTGTTGCTGGTTGCGCTTGCAGCGGTGTGCTGGGCCAACCACAACGGCTGGGCACTGCTGGCCATTCCGGTAGTGCTGCTGGCGGCGCGGGTGCCGTGGCAGCTGCCGCGCTGGCGGTGGGCGTTCTACGGGTATTACGTGGGGCATCTGGCGGTGCTGGCGTTGGTTGCCCATCTGCTTGTGTAATGTCGGAACTGGCATGTCGAGTGTCTTGAATGCCGGATGCGGTCAAGGAATGCGCGTCGCAGGTGGGGGTGAAGCATGCCGCCATCGGCGTGTGTAGAGTCGAGCCATGCCCGACTCAGCGGGCGAACCGGAGCCGAGCATGGCTCGGCTCTACACGTTCTGGGAAATCCACGCCATGCGTGACCGGCAAAGCGAGCCGAGCATGGCTCGACTCCGCAGGTGATGCATGTCTGGCGTGGAGGCGCCTGCCTCAGAAGTCCATCGTCGCCGACACCAGCACCGTCCTCGGTGCACCCAGCGCCAGGCTCGACAACAACGGCATGCCCCAATACGCCTTGTTGGTCACGTTGTTCACACTGGCTCTCAGCGCAAGCGGTCGACCCGCCACGGTGGTGCTGTAGCGCGCCCCGACATCGAACAACGTGCGGCCCGGCACCGACAGGCTATTGTCGGCACTGATGTACTGCTTCGACATCGCCGTGGCATTGCCGGTCAAGGTCAGGCCCTGCAAGGTCGGTACATCCCATTCCACCCCCAGCTTGGCCTGCCGTTGCGCTACGGCGGTGGCGATGCGTCCCTCATTCACGCCACCGGCCGTGCGGGTCAGTTTCGGCTGCACGTAGGCCACGCCACCGAGCAGGCGCACGCCATCCAGTGGCGTGCCGAAGAAGCCCCATTCCACGCCGCGATTTCGTTGCTCGCCACCGAACGAGAAGATATTCGTGACCGGGTCGGTATAGCTGCTCGGTCGCTTGATTTCATACACACTGAAGGTGTGCGCGAAGCTGCCGAGGTCCAGCTTCAGGCCCAGCTCCTTCTGCCTGGTGCGGAACGGTGCGAACACATCACCGGCATTGGCAGCGGTCATCGGCGCGGTGGCGCCCTGGCTGAGGCCTTCGATGTAGTTGGTGTAGATGGAGACCCTTCCGGTGGCCTTCACCAGCAGCGCCGCTGCCGGCGTGTTGGCGCTCTCGTCGTAGCGCGAGGTGCGCGCACCGCTGGCGACATTGAAGGTCTCACTGACCACCTGCTGGCGGCGCACGCCCAGGGTCAGCTGCACGCGGTCATCGGCGAAGGCGAGGGTGTCGGCGAAACCGAGGCTGTCCAGTCGCAGCTCGGTGTGCGAGATGTGCGGCGCTACGAACGGTGCCGCCGGGCCCCATGCCGGGTTGTACAGATTGGTGGTCCAGTCCCAGCCCGGCACGCTGCGGCGGCCGTAATCGTTCTGGGTGTGCTGGTAGTGGGTCACGTTGGCGGCCCACTGATGGCTGACGCTGCCGGTGTGGAACGAGCCGCGCAGGCCGGCATCTGCGGACTGCTTCTTGATATCGAAGGCGAGCTGGCCGATCACGGTGGTGAAGTCGGCGGCTGGATTGAGGATCTGCGCGCTGATCGAACCATTGTAGCGGTAGTCGGTCTTGCTGGTGCCGTAGGCCAGGTAGGCCATCAGGGTGTCATTGATGTCCAGCTCGCCCCGCAGCATCGCGCCCTTGTCCTGGCTGTCCACGTAGGCCCAGTCCGGGTTGATCAGCGTATTGCCACGCGGCGGCCGCGGAATGGCCACGCCCGGTGCCAGACCGACACCGCGTGCCGGGCCGTCCACGCGGTCATCGGCGCTGTACAGGTCGGCCGACAGCCGCGCACGTTCGCCGCGCCAGTCCACTGCCAGTGCGCCGAGCTGCACCTTCTTGCGCTGCTTGCCGACCGCGCCATCACCATCACGGTACGCGCCGTTGAGGCGGATGCCGAACTGCTTGTCCGCGCCCAGGCGACGCCCCGCATCCACATGGGCGCCAAACTGCGCATCGGAGGCGAAGTTGGCACTGACCCGCAGCAGCGGTTGATCGCCGGCACGCTTGGGGACCAGGTTGACGCTGCCACCGACCGAGCCGCCCGGCGGCATGCCGTTGAGCAGCGCGGAGGGGCCTTTCAGCACCTCGATGCGTTCGAACATTTCCGGCGAAGTGCGGTAGTAGGGCGCCATGCCGCTGAGGCCATTGAAGGCGGTATCGCTGGTGT
>Ga0209762_100210_pt1 | contig 14483 bp, 12 predicted proteins | sample UppTromiDAQMD021_FD_185834 | JGI IMG/M metagenome (GOLD analysis project Ga0209762, IMG submission 185834) | Upper troposphere microbial communities from Maryland, USA - DAQMD-021 (SPAdes) (version 2) | ecosystem: Environmental > Air > Outdoor Air > Unclassified | place: USA: Maryland, Virginia... | reverse complement strand
CACCGCGCTGGTTCTCAGCGAGGCCTGGCGCCGCCGCGCCGCGCTCTGGGGCGGCGCCGTGGCCGTGGCGCTGGTGGCCATCCTGTTCGCCAAGGCCAGCGACGCGGCCTTCCATCTGTTCCAGCGCATCACCTCGCACTCGCCGTGGTGGGCCCTGCTGCTCACGCCCGGCATCTTCGCGCTGCTGGCCTGGTTGACCGCCGGTGTGCTGAAACCCACGCGGGGCAGCGGCATTCCGCAGGTCATCGCTGCGTTGGACAAGCCCGATGAGCCATTTCGGAAGACCAATCTTTCGCCTGCGGTCTCAGCCGGCAAGCTGCTGCTGACCTCGTTGTCGCTGCTCGGCGGCGCGTCGGTCGGGCGCGAGGGGCCCACCGTCCACGTGGGCGCCAGCCTGATGTACCTGTTCGGCCGCTGGTTCGGTTTCAAGGATCCGCGCGAGCTCTCGCACTTCCTGCTGGCCGGTGGTGCTGCCGGCATTGCGGCGGCGTTCAACACACCGCTGGCGGGTATCGTCTTCGCCATCGAAGAGCTCAGCGGCCGCTTCGAGCATCGCTTCTCAGGCACGCTGCTGACCGCGGTGATCGTCGGTGGCGTGGTGTCGCTGGGCCTGCTGGGCAATTACACCTACTTCGGCCACGTGAGCGCACGCCTGCCGCTCGGCCAGGGCTGGCTGGCCATCCTGCTGTGCGGCGTGGTGGCGGGCTTGCTGGGAGGCCTGTTCGCAGGCGCAGTATTGGCCAGTGCGGCGGGCCGCCCGCGTTGGCTCGGGCAACTGCGGCAGCGGCATCCGATTCTGTTGGCCGCAGGCTGCGGTCTGGTGGTGGTACTGCTCGCCCTGGTCTTCGGTGAAGGCGCGTTCGGCACCGGCTACGAGCAGGCGCGCAGCCTGGTGCAGGGGCAGGCGATGGTCGGCCATGAGTTCGGGTTGATGAAGTTGTTGGCCAACCTCGTGTCGTACGTGGCCGGTATTCCCGGCGGCCTGTTCTCGCCGGCGCTGGCAGTCGGCGCGGGACTCGGCCACAACCTGGCGGTGCTGATGCCGGGCGTGGACCCGCGCGCGTTCGTGCTGCTGGGCATGTGTGCTTACCTGACCGGCGTCACCCAGGCGCCACTGACCTCGGCGGTGATCTCGCTGGAGCTGACCGACAGTGGTGACCTGCTGCTGCCGATCCTGGCCACGGTGCTGATCGCGCGTGGCGTGTCCGGGCTGGTGTGCAGGGTGCCGATCTACCGCGGGTTGGCGGAGTTGTTGACGGCGCCCCGTGCGCCAGACGTCGCGGGGGGCACCGATCCTGGAGCGCGGACCTGAGGCAGGCTCATGTGCCCTGCCGCAGCCAGGCCACCAGTGCCGAGAACGCGGGTGATGGCTGGCGTCGGTTCGGGTAGTACAGGTGGTAACCGGCGAAGGGCACGCACCATTTGTCCAGCACGGCCACCAGGCGCCCAGCCGCCAGATGCTCGGTGACCAGTGGTTCGGGAACATAGGCCAGCCCCAGACCGTCAAGCGCGGCGTTGATGACGTGAGTCATGCTGTTGAACACCAGCGGTCCCTCCCCGCGCACGCTGAACTCCTTGCCCTTGTCCTCGAATTCCCAGGCGTAGATCGATCCGTTGGGACGGTGGCGGATGTTGATGCAGCGGTGGCGGGTGATGTCGGCCGGCTTCTTCGGCTTCGGGTGCGCGTCGAAGTATGCAGGTGAGGCCACTACGACCAGCCTCCAGTCCGGACCGACACGAACTGCGATCATGTCCTTGCTCAGCGCCTCACCCAGGCGGATGCCGGCGTCGAAACGCTGCTCGACCACGTTGGTGAACCCGTAGTCCACGTAGAACTCCAGCGTGATGTCCGGGTACGCGGCCAGGAAGCCAGCGAGACGCGGGCGGATGATCATCTCGATCGAATCGTCGGTACAGGAAATCCGCAGTGTTCCGGTCGGGGTGTCGCGCAGTTCGCCCAGTGCCTCGATGCTGGCGCCGATGGCCGCGAAGTGAGGGCCGATGGAGTGCATCAGACGCTCGCCGGCCTGGGTGGGCGACACATTGCGGGTGGTGCGGGCCAACAGGCGGATGCCCAGCCGCTCTTCCAGCAGGCGCATCGAATGGCTCAACGCCGAAGGAGTGACGCCGAGGCGCGCAGCTGCCTTGGTAAAGCTCTGTTCCTGCGCGACAACCAGGAAAGCCTGGAGATCATTGGATTTCACGAAGGCCATGGCGCTGCATCGTTCGGAGGCATGGCCGAACCCTAGCACGGACTTGTGAGCACAGCTCAGTAATCCATCAATCGGCAGATGGATTATCACGGCAGGCCCCCCCGCCTATCGTGGCGCCCTGCATCCTCCTCCAAGGCCACGACCATGAAGCGCACCTCCCTGCTGCTGGCGCTGATCACCAGTGCATTCGCCCCTTTGACCGTGATGGCCGCCGATGTTCCTGTTGCGGAAAAGCCGGCGGGCGCGGACAACTTCTACAGAAGCGCCGATGTATCCCGCGAGCGTGTGACGTTCCGCAACCAGTACCAGATGAGCGTAGTGGGTACGTTGTACCGCCCGAAAACCCGGCGCGGGAATGAGCACGCCCCGGCGATCATCGTCGGCCACCCGATGGGCGCGGTGAAAGAGCAGAGCGCGCAGCTGTACGCGCAGAAGCTGGCCGAGCAGGGCTTTGTGACGCTGGCGATCGACCTGCCGTTCTGGGGCGAAAGCCAGGGTGAGCCGCGCAATCTGGTGGCCCCGGAGATCTATGTGGAAGCCTTCAGCGCTTCGGCCGACTACCTGGGGACGCGCGAGTTCATCGATCGGGAGCGCATCGGCGTGCTCGGTATCTGCGGCAGTGGCAGCTTTTCCATCGCCGCCGCCAAGCTGGACCCACGCCTGAAGGCCATCGCCACCGTCAGCATGTACGATATGGGCGCGGTTACACGCAATGGCCTGAAGCATTCGCAGAGCGCAGACCAGCGCAAGGCACTGCTGGAAAAAGCCGCCGAGCAGCGCTACACCGAGTTCGATAGTGGCAAGGGCGTCTTCCTCGATTATCTGCCGGCCACGCTGCCGCCCGATGCAGACCCGGTCACCCGTGAATTCTGGGATTTCTACCGCACCACGCGCGGCGCCGCCCTTCCCAAGGGCTATACGCTGGAACAGACCCAGAACCGCATGCTGACCAGCGAAGTGCGCTTCATGAATTTCTATCCGTTCAACGACATCGAAACGATCTCGCCACGTCCCATGTTGTTCATCGCCGGCAGCGAAGCGCACTCTCGTGAATTCAGCGAAGACGCCTACCGACTGGCGGGTCAACCCAAGGAGTTGTATATCGTGCCGGGAGCCGGCCACGTGGATCTGTACGACCGCACCGATCTGATTCCGTTTGCGAAGCTGGGCAGCTTCTTCAGGCAGAACCTGGCAGAACGTTGAGATGAGTGCTTCGATCGCATCCAACGCAACGGCGGAAGGCACTCCTGCGCGTGCGCATTGGGGCGGTGTGCTGGCGATGACGCTATGCGTGTTCGCTCTCATCGCTTCGGAGTTCATGCCGGTCAGCCTGCTCACGCTCATGGCCGCCGATCTGCGCGTAAGCGAAGGCATGGCCGGCTACGGCATCGCCATCTCAGGTGTGTTCGCGGTGCTGACCAGCCTGTCGATCAGCCGCGTGGCGGCTCGCATGGACCGCAGGACACTACTGCTGTCGTTGACCTCGCTGATGGCAGTCTCCGGCGCGGTGGTGGCATGGGCCAACGGCTATGCGATGTACATGGCGGGCCGCGCGCTGATCGGCATCGTCATCGGTGGCTTCTGGTCGATGTCCGCCGCCACCGCCATGCGACTGGTACCTGCGGCACAGGTGCCACGCGCACTGGCGATCTTCAACGGGGGCAATGCATTGGCAACTGTGATTGCCGCGCCGCTGGGGAGCTGGCTGGGCGGTGTGATCGGTTGGCGGGGTGCCTTCCTGTGCCTGTTGCCCATAGCGGCCGTCGCATTGGTGTGGCAATGGCTGAGCCTGCCCCGCCTGCCGGCATCGCCCGTCGCCGCGACCGACAGTGTGCTGGGCTTGCTCAGGCACCGCGTCGTGCTCCTCGGGATGGGGGCCTGCGGCGCATTCTTCATGGGGCAGTTCGCACTGTTCACTTATATCCGGCCGTTCCTGGAAGCCGTGACCCATGCTGGCAGCACCGCGTTGCCATTGATGCTGCTTGCCATTGGCGCGAGCGGCGTTGTCGGGACGCTCGTCATTGGTGTCTTTCTTGCGCGTGGTCTGTACAGGACCCTGATCGCAATCCCCGTACTGATGGCAGCTGTGGCTGTAGCGCTGGTGCCACTGGGCGCATACGCATGGCCGGTGGTGACGCTCCTCGCCATCTGGGGCTTCCTCGCCACCGCGGCGCCAGTGGGCTGGTGGAGCTGGGTCGCGCGGACCTTCACCGGCAATGCCGAAGCCGGTGGCGGATTGATGGTGGCGGTAGTGCAGTGCTCGATCGCGCTGGGCTCCACCCTGGGGGGACTGTTGTTCGACAGTCTCGGCTATGCCAGCAACTTCATGGCCAGCGCCGGCGTCCTGCTGGTCGCCGCACTGTTGGCTTGGCGGACGGCAAAACGGGCTGCTCTGCTCCTGTAGGGCGCGCGCCGCAATTGTGGGGCGACAGCGGTCTGCACGATCTGCCGATAGGCACGTTCCGTTGCTCGGATAATCAGGATCAATCATTTCGTATCTTCACTCCTGTAGTGAAGCTGATTCCCCGTTGCACCGTCTACCCGATGCCAGGTGCGCCGCTGAAGATGCACCCACGCCGGGGCTGCACCCGGACCTGCATCGAGAGCGACCATGATCAACTGCCGTATCCGCCGCCTGGCGGCTGTCGTGCTGGCCCTGGCCAGTTCCCCCGCGCTGGCGCTGGCAGGCACGCCTGTGCTGCCCAGCGAACGCAGCATCGGCATCATCGAGCCGGTGGCGCGTTTCGAGGGCGCCATGCCCACCAGCGTGGCGGTGTCCGAGACCGGGCGGATCTTCGTCAACTTCCCGCGCTGGGGCGATGAGGTGCCCTACAGCGTGGCCGAGTGGCGCGATGGCCATGCCGTGCCCTATCCGGATGCGCGCATCAACCGCAAGGACGGCCCCGATCCGGCGGCCCACTTCATCAGCGTGCAGAGTGTGGTGGCCGATGGCCAGGGCCGGTTGTGGGTGCTGGATACCGCCGCGCCCGGGTTCTCTGCGCCACAGGCCGGCGGCGCCAAGCTGGTGGCGATCGATCTGGCCACCAATACCGTAGCCAGAACGCTGGTGTTCCCGGCCAACGTCATCGACGCGCGCACCTACGTCAACGATGTGCGCTTCGATTTCCGTGTCGGCCGCGAGGGTGTCGCCTACGTGACCGACTCGTCGCTGAGCGGCATCGGCGGCATCATCGTGATCGACCTGGCGACCGGCGCCGCGTCCAAGCGCCTGATCGGTCATGTGTCCACATCGGCGGATCCGGCATTCGTACCGATCGTGGAAGGACAGCAGATGCGGCTGCGTAACGCGGATGGTTCGACGCAGCCGTTCACCGTGGCTGCCGATGGCATTGCGTTGTCGCCCGATGGCAGCACGCTGTTCTACACCCCGCTGTCCAGCCGCCATCTGTACAGCGTGCCAACCGCCTTGCTGCGCGACCCCAAGGTAAGTGAGGCGGCGCTGGCTGCGGCCGTGGTCGACCTGGGCGACAAGGGCGCGTCCGATGGTATGGAGATGGACGCCAACGGCCGGCTGTATGCCAGCGACTACGAGCACAACGCCATCCATGCCCGTGATGCGCAGGGGCGCTGGACGACCGTGGTGCACGATCCACGCATCCTGTGGCCCGATACCTTGTCGATGGGACCCGATGGCTATCTGTACTTCACCGCCAACCAGCTGCATCGGCAGGCCGGATTCAATGGTGGCGTTGATCGTCGGCAGACGCCGTACATGGTGTATCGCACCCGGGTGGATGCGAATCCTGCGCCAACGCGGTGAGGTGATCGGGGTAGCGGGTGGGCGATAAAACCCCTACGGCTCGTTGAGGGCACCCCCGATGGCAGCCCGCTGACGGCGGCGACATGCTGAAGTGCATGTCTGTCTTCTTCGACCCGGGCCGCCACGTGCAGGCCGCACTTCGCGTGCTGCTACCGCTTCGTTGCCTGGTCTGCGGTGACCCAGGCCACGATGGACTCGATCTCTGCGATGCCTGCCTGGCCGGACTGCCCTGGGCCGGTCGGGCCTGCCTGCGCTGCGCGTTGCCGTTGCCGGACACCGCGTTGATCGTCTGCGGCACCTGCCGTGAGGAGGTCCCGCCACAGGCCGCCACCCATGCCAGCCTGCTGTACCTGCCGCCTGTCGATCAGCTGCTGGTGCGCTACAAGTTCCATCAGGATCTCGCAGCCGGACGCCTGCTCGCGCAGCTGATGCAACGCGCACCGCCGCCGTGGTGGTGTCCGCCGCTGGTGCCGGTGCCGCTGCACAATCGCCGGTTGCGCCAGCGCGGCTACAACCAGGCGGGCGAGCTGTGCCGGTTGCTGCCGATGCCGGTCTGGCAGGGGCTGTACCGGCGGCGGCATACCGCACCACAGTCCGAGCGCACGGCCGAACAGCGCCGGGAAAATCTGTTCGACGCGTTTGCGGTTCGTGGTCCGGTGCCCACGCGGCTGACCGTGGTCGATGATGTGATGACCACCGGCAGTACGGTGATGGAGGTCGCCGAGACGCTGCGCCTGGCGGGCGCTGCGGAGGTGCGTGTGTGGGTCTGCGCGCGGGCGCCGTGATCGCCCTCTTCATCCACAGGGGCTAGGATGAGGCCGGTTCCGGATCGAAGGAGTGGCCATGAATTCCCCCTTGTCTCCCTTGCTGTCGGCGGTTGGGCGCAGCTGGTGGATCCTGCTGCTGTACGGACTTGTCGCACTGGGTTTCGGCATCATCGCCATCGGCTGGCCGCTTTCCGCAGCGATGGCACTGGCGTGGACACTGGGCGTGATGGCCATCGTTGAAGGCGTCATCAGCCTGTTCGCACTGATCAGCGGCGGCAGTGGTGCCTCGCGTGGGTGGCTGGCGCTGTACGTAATCGCCTCATTGGGCTTCGGCATCCTGGCGGTGATCAATCCGCTGGCCACCGCCAGCGTGCTGGTGCTGTTCCTGGCGGCGTGGCTGCTGGTGGCCGGTATCTATCGCATCGTGTTCGCGATCCGCGTGCGCAAGCAGATCCAGGGCGAGTGGCTGCTGATTCTCAGTGGCGTGCTGGCGGTGGTGCTGGGCCTGCTGTTTGCGGCCAATCCGTATGCAGGCGTGGCGGTGACCACGCTGTGGATCGGCATCGGCAGTCTGCTGTATGGGTTGCTGCAGGTGCTGGTGGCGTTCAAGCTGCGGAAGCTGAAATGAGGGCGGCCTATCCTCTGTTGTTGGCAACGGTGCTTGGCCTGACCGGATGCCTGTCAGGCACCACGTCTGGTGCGAAGGCCGGAGCGGACCATCCGCCGCTTGCCGGTGTGGACGTTCGGCTGAGCGCGGTTGATGTGGCCGGGAAGGACACAGGGGTGCAGTGGCAGGACGAGTGGTTGACGCTTCGGGAACCCCCGATCGCGAGCAGCGCAGACATCGCCGATGTGCGCCCGGTACCGGATGATTACGGCATGACGGCGTTGCAGATCCGCTATCGGCCCGAAGCGCACCAGCGCATACACGATGGCACGGCGGCCCTGGTAGGTCAGCGCATCGCGATCAGTGTGGATGGTCGTGTGGTGACGGTGGCGACGGTACAGGGACCGTTTTCTGAATCGATGAGTCTGAGCGGGTTGCCGGGCAAGGACGAAGCGCAGGAGCTGGCCAGGCACATCACGGGCGAATGACGGGCGTGCCCACACCCCCGCCCTGGGCGCGGAGGTAGACCCTGGTCGACCGCTACCGGGCGAACCGCGCTTCGATTTCTTCCAGTGACTTGCCCTTGGTCTCCGGCAGCCAGAATGCGGCCACCAGGAAGAACACGAAGGTGCACGCCGCCCAGAACACGAACATGCTGGCGTAGCCGTAGTGCCCCACCGTGGGCAGGAAGAGGGCGGCGATGGTGGTCGACACGAACTGGTTGATCAGCAGCGCGATGCTCATGCCGTTGGAGCGGATGCGGTTCGGCATCAGTTCCGACAGTGCCAGCCACACGCAGACGCCGGGGCCGACCGCGAAGAACGCGACGAACACCAGGATGCAGGCGGCCACGGCCCAGCCGTGTGCCGGTGGCGGCACCGGGCCGATGCGGGCCTGCTCGATGCGTAGCGGTGCCCGCGCGGCACTCGCTGGGTCGGCGAACGGATTCAGATGCAGTTTGCGGAAGAACGCACCGATCACGCTGTCCGGCTGCACGGTACCCGCGCGTTCCACGCGCAGCTCGCGGTCGGTCAGGTTGTCGCTGCGCAGGGCGCGCACGTTGGTGAAGTCGCCGTAGGCGTACGACACCGTCAACTGCATCGGTCGGCCTTCGCTGTCGATGCCACCGCTCAGGTGCTGCCACTGTGCGTCATCCAGCACCAGCCGCAGGCCGTCGCCGCTGACCGCCGCCTGCAGCTGCGGCTGCACATCGGCCCGACCGCGCTCGGCCTGGAAGAACAGCGTGGCCGCCGCCAGCAGGGCCACGCAGATGCCGCCGCTGCCGAGCATCAGCAGGAACTTGCGGCCCTTGCGGTCAACCAGCAGCAGCGCGACCACGGTCATCACCGCGTTGAGCAGCTTGATCGCCACGTCGGCACCGTTGGCCACCGAGCCGGACAGGCCGGCCTGGTTGAGGATGTTCACCGCGTAGGCCAGCACCGAGTTGATGCCGGTGGCCTGGGTGCAGGCCAGCACCACGCAGGCCAGCAGGAACGGCACCACGTAGCGGCGGCTGAGCAGCGGATCGCGCTTGCCGTCGCTGCTGCTCGATTCCGGCGCCTGGATCTGGGCCAGCGTGGGCTCGACCTCTGCGGCGGGGAGGACGCGTTGCAGGCTGCGGCGGGCTTCATCGATGCGGCCGCGGCGCACCAGCCAGCGTGGTGATTCGGACAGCCAGAAGATGCCGGCGCAGAACAGCAGGCCCGGCGCCAGGCAGGTCCAGAAGATGGTGCGCCAGGCGTGGTCCTTCACCGCAAACAGCTCCTGCGCCTGCTGCGCGACCGGCAGTGAGCGCACGGCTTCGGCGGCGGCATCCACGGCGTGGGCGTGGTATAGGCCGATCAGAGCTGCCAGCACCAGGCCAACGGTCAGCAGCAGCTGGAACATGGCCGCGCCGCGCCCGCGTCGTTCGGGGCTGAGCACTTCGGCCAGGTACAACGGAATCACGACGCCGATCAAACCGCCACTGATGCCCTGCAGCAGGCGTCCCAGCAGCAGCGGCGTGTAGCCGGAGGCCAGTGCCATGATCGGAATCGAGGCGGTGAACAGCAGGCCGGCCAGCAGCATCGCGCCGCGGCGGCCAATCAGGTCGGCGATCATGCCGGCGAACAGCGAGGACAGCACGCTGCCCAGCAGTACGGCCGCCACCACGAAGCCGAGCTGCTGGCTGCTGAGCTGCCAGGCGTGACTGGCGGTCGCTTCAAGATAGGGCAGGGCACCGGCGATGATGCCGATGTCGATGCCGTACAGCAGGCCCCCCAGGCCGCCGATGAAGAGCAGGTAGCGTACGGGCCAGCGCGGGGCGGTGGAAGCGGGTACAGCAGGTGCGGCGGCTGCGGTCATCGGCGTATTCCTGGAATAACGGGGATGGTGCGTGGCTGAGGTATTGCGCTTGCGCGCTTCATGTAGAGCCGAGCCATGCTCGGCTTGCCGCGCGAAGCACGGCGCGGGCGGCGTCGATGTCGGTACGGAAAGCAGCCGAGCATGGCTATGCCGATCGTCCTGATCGGCACCCTCCGGGCCGTCGCAAGCGACGTTGGCAATGGCTCCTGCCATTGCCTTCGGCTCTACAAAAACGCAGATATCAAGCGTTTGCAGCGTTCAAATCGACGACGCGCCCGCCGATCACCACCTGCTGCAGGCGCAATCCGGCATCCAGTACCACCAGGTCGGCACGGGTGTCGGGCGCAATGCGACCGCGATCATCCAGGCCCAGGTAGTCGGCGGGGAAGGTGGAAACACGCTGCGAGGCATCGGCCAGCTCCAGGCCCACCTGCACCAGGTTGCGCAGCGCCTGGTCCATGGTCAGCGCGCTGCCGGCCAGCGAACCGGTCGCCAGGCGCACGCAGCCGCCGCACTTGTGCACACGCTGCTCGCCCAGCGCGTACTCGCCATCGGGCATGCCGGTGGCGGCAGTCGCGTCGGTCACCGCATACAGGCGCGGAATCGCGCGCGCGGCCAGGCGGATCACGCCGGGATGGATGTGCTGCAGGTCGGGAATGATCTCGGCGTACTGCGCATGCGCCAGTGCCGCAGCCGCGATGCCCGGGCGATAGTGATCGACGCCGGTCATGCCGTTGAACAGATGGGTGAAGCCGGAGGCGCCGGCCTGCAGGGCAGCAACACCTTCTTCGTAGGTACCGGCGCTGTGGCCGAGCTGCACGCGGATGCCCATCGCCGAAAGCGCGGGAATCAGCGCGGTGTGTTCGCCGATTTCCGGGGCCAGCGTCATCACCCGGATCGGCGCCAGCGCGTGCAGCTGCTGCACCAGCGCCAGCGTCGCCTCGATCGTACGGTTGGGCTGTGCACCCAGCCGCTGCGGGCTGATGAACGGTCCTTCCAGATGCACGCCGACGATGCTGGCGGCGTCTGCATCGGGCGCGGCCATGGTGGCGGCCACGCCGTGCAGCGCGTGCTCGATCTCATCCAGGCCGGCGGTCATGGTGGTCGCCAGCAGTGTGGTGGTGCCGAAACGAAGATGGGTGCGGGCGATGGTGCGTGCCACGTCGCCGCCCTGCATCAGATCGACGCCGGCCGCACCATGCACGTGCAGGTCGATGAAGCCGGGCAGGATCACCGGCAGCTGCAGGTCGTCAGCGCCGCTGTGGTCGTCCACCTGCAGCTGGCGCACGTGCGAATCGAAGTGGACGTGGCCACGCCGCCAACCCAGCGGCGTCAGGATGCGGCCCTGCAGGGTGCGGGTGTCGGTCATGCGGCGGGCTCGGCGATGATCACTTCGATGCCCAGCCGCTGCAGCCCTTCACGGGTTGCGTCGTCGATGCCGGCGTCGGTGATGATGGCGTGGATCTGGTCGAGGCGGGCGATGCGGTGCAGGCTGACGCGGCCGAACTTGGAGGCATCGGTCAGCACCACGATGCGGCGCGCGCGCTCGACCATGCGGTGGTTGAGGCGGGCTTCGGCTTCGTCGTGGGTGGTCAGCCCGAACTGCAGGTCCAGGCCATCCACGCCCAGGAACAGGGTGTCGAAGCTGTAGGAGTTGAGGCTGGCCTCGGCCTGGCTGCCCTGCAGCGACAGCGACTGCTGGCGCAGCAACCCCCCGGTCAGCAGTACGGTGATGCCCGCCGCATTGGCCAGTTCCCAGGCGATGTTCAGGCCGTTGGTCATCACCGTCACGTCGCGATGTGCGCGCAGATGGCGTGCCAGCGTCATCGTGGTCGAGCCGGAGTCGATGATGATGTTGTCGCCGGGCTGCACCAGGCGCGCGGCGCGCGCGCCGATCGATTCCTTCAGCGGAAGGTTCAGTGCATCCTTTTCATGGATGTCCTGTTCCTGCGGCGGCGTGCGCACCAGCGTGGCACCGCCATGGGTTCGGTTGGCCAGGCCCTGCGACTCGAAGTGGGTCAGGTCGGCACGGATCGTCACCGCCGACACGCCGAAGCGCTCGACCAGATCGGCCACCTGCACCGAGCCGTGCTCGATCAGCAGCTGCAGGATCTGTTGCCGGCGGGAGCGGGTGTTGCGCATGGCCATTCTCGGTGTCGCTGGGGAAAGGTAGAGATTAGCCGTTCGCAGCAACGGCGGCAGCCGCGTCTGCGTGATGCGTGCGGGTTCCGGCCTGGTTGGCGCTGCACGCACGGGCGTACTCGCCCAGGCACAGGCCGACGCGATGCTGTGCCAGTGCGGTAGGCGTATTGGCCAGGGTGCCCTCGCGCACGGCGCGGTACTGCTCCGGCAGGTACTGGCTGAGCAGTACCAGCGGCGGCGCGTGCTGTTCCAGGTTGGCGAACAGGGTCTGCACCGCCTGCACCAGCGCCGGCTCGCCCCAGTAGTAGCGGCAGCGGTCGCTGAAGGAATAGCGGCGCAGCAGGCGCAGCGCCGCCTCATCGCCCTGGTAGTAGGACTGCCAGTACTTCGGCTGCGCCACCATCACTTCATCCAGCACCTGCGGCAGGCGCGAGCACTGTGCGGCCGGCAGCAGTTCGGCCTCGATCGCGGCCAGCGCGAACAGCGCTTCGCGGTAGGCGAAGGTCGCCGCCGGGCCGACCTTGAGGATGGCGAAGTGGTCGCGCACCAAGGCGTGCAGGCCGCTTTCGCGCTGGTAGTCGGTGGAGTGCGCTTCGAACACGATGCGCGGCTGCTGTTCGAGGAAGTCGGCCAGCGTGCTGGCGGCGGCCGGGTCGTACTCGTGCACACTGCTGTGGTCGAAGTCCACGCCTGGCTGCACCACCATCGCGATCACGCGCTGCCACGCATCGCGCAGCTGCGGCGTATCGAACGCCTGCTGATGAATCGCCAGGGTCTGCGCGGCAGCAGCGGGCGTGGTCACCTGCAGGCCTTCGGCCAGCGAGGCTTCGCCACCGGGAATCGGCACTTCGGTACCGATCACGTAGACCGGCGGCGGCAGGCCATGATCGGCGGCGGTGCGTTCGGCGATCTCGGCCAGCTCGGCCGAGCGCGCGGCAACGATGGCATCGGGCAGCGGCACCGGATCATCGGCGCAGGACATGCTGCAGTCGAGGTGGATCTTGTGGAAACCGGCGGCGACGTAGGCTTCGATCAACACGCGCGCGTGGGTCATCGCTTCGGCGGCCGGGCGCTTCTGCCAGGCATTCGGGCCGAGGTGGTCGCCACCCAGGATCAATCGCTCGCGTGGGAACCCTTCTTCATCGGCCAGGGCACCGACGTAATCACGGTACTGCGGCGGGGTCATGCCGGTGTAGCCGCCGAACTGGTCGACCTGGTTGGAGGTGGCCTCGATCAGCAGCACGGTGCCATGCGCCAGCGCCACGTGCATGGCCGCGCGCAGCACCTGCTCGTTGCTGCAGCAGACGCTGTACAGGCCGACGTTGGCACCGGCGCGGTGGGAGGCAAGCAGGGTCTGCAACGGGGACATGGTCAGGCTCCGGACATCAGGAAAACGAGGGTTGGCAGGCGAGCAGGGCGGCACCACGTGCGCCACCGGCATCGCCGAAGCGCGGCGGCACGATCGGCGGTACCTGCACGCCGTTGAACAGATGGGCGGCGATGGCTGCCGGCAGCTGCTGGTACAGCGGCGCATACTGTGAGAGGCCGCCGCCGAGCACGATCACATGCGGGTCCAGCGCCAGCACCAGCGCGGCCAGGCTGTGGCCAAGCAGATCACGATGGATGTCCAGCGCCTTGCGCGCACGCGCATCGCCGGCCTCGGCCAGTGCGATCACCGCGCTGGCATCGGTGGCGCTGCCACCGAGATGACGTTCGATCATCGCCACACCGCTGCCGGACACATAGCGCTCCACGCAGCCCTGCAGGCCGCAGCCGCAGTCCAGCAGCGGCAGGCCGTGGCGCTGCAGCAGATGGCCGGGCACGCTCCAGTGTCCCCATTCGCCGGCCAGGCCGTTGAAGCCGGACAGCAGCCGGCCCTGCAGGCAGAAGCCACCGCCGGCACCGGTGCCGAGGATGGCGCCGAACATGCTGGGGTAGCCGTCGGCGGCACCGCCATGGGCTTCCGACAGGGCAAAGCACTGCAGATCGTTGCCGAAGTGCAGCGGGCGCTGCAGGCGTGCCTGCAGATCCTGCGCCACGCATTGGCCGGTCAGTGCAGGCACGTTCGCGCTGAGCTGGCGGCCGCTGCGGCGGTCACGCACGCCGGGCAGGGCGATGCCGATGGCCGCATCGCTACGGCCAAGGGCAGCGTCCGCCTCACCCACCAGCGCCACCACCGCCTGCAGGAAGCCGTCGTAGTCTCCCTGTGGGGTGGCCACGCGGCGGCGCCAGGTGACCTGCATCGCCGCATCGCACGCCACCAGCTCGATCTTGGTGCCGCCGATGTCGATGCCGTAGCAGGCGTGCGCGATCAGCTCAGCCATGGTGGATGGTGACGCCCTTGACGACGCGGTTGACGGTGCCGTCCGGGAACGGGTTGTCCGGGGTCAGGCCCAGCGCGGCCGAGCGCTGCAGCGCGAACAGCTGTGCGAAGCCCAGCCAGACCGGCGCCAGCCACGGATCGTCCAGTGCCGGCACGGTGAGGGTGTATTCGTCATCGGCGCCGATGTCCGAATGCGGACCGATCGCCAGGACCTGGCCGGCCACGCCGTCGCGGCGCAGTTCTTCCAGCATGTCCTGTTCGTAGCGGCGCGCCAGCGGCTGCACGCTGCGCAGCACCACCACCAGGG
>Ga0209762_100198_pt1 | contig 15582 bp, 6 predicted proteins | sample UppTromiDAQMD021_FD_185834 | JGI IMG/M metagenome (GOLD analysis project Ga0209762, IMG submission 185834) | Upper troposphere microbial communities from Maryland, USA - DAQMD-021 (SPAdes) (version 2) | ecosystem: Environmental > Air > Outdoor Air > Unclassified | place: USA: Maryland, Virginia... | reverse complement strand
TCTGGCGCACCTTCAGCACTTTGGCCTCCACGCCGATGCCGCGATACTTCAGCGCATCGCCGCGGGCATCGGCGTGCAGCAGGCGGCCGAGCAGGCGCAGGCCCACCGCATAGCCACACAGCACCAGCGGGCACACCAGCAGCGGGTGACCGAACGACAGGAAGGTCCAGCCCAGCCCCTCGCTCTGCAGCTGGTAGGCCCCCACATAGGCAGCGGCAACGGTGGCGATGCCGAGTGCCGCACCGATGCCCCGCCGCCACAGGCTGGCAACATTCAGTTCGGGCTGGGCACCGTCCAGCACGATGTTGGGAAATGCCCCGGGCGTCCGGCCCAGGCGCGCATCGATGTGCCTGCCCACCTCGAAGCGATGCAGCTGGGGTTTGCTGTCGACCACCAGCATCTGTTCGTGGATCGGCGTACCGGACAGGTTCTTGAAGGACACCTGCAGTTTCCATTGCGCGAAGCCGCGTACCTGCACACCGGTCTGTTCGGCCTGCTCGATCAGCGCACTTCGCGATTCACCGTCGGCCAGGATCGACTGCACCCGGTGCAGTGCGCGCGGTGGCCCAAGCAACAGGTAGTGCAGGAAAGCGAACAGCAGGGTCAGCCACAGCGCCAGCGACAACGCGAGCAGCAGCAGTGCCAACCACGGCGTGCTGCGATCGGCCAGCGCCACCGGCCACGAGGTGCCGAGATAGAGGATGCAGGGGAAGGGCAACGCGAAGAACAGCAGGAACGCGCCCCAGAACCAGAGATAGGCTTTCATGGGGGAAGGGGACCGCGGTGGAACAGGGCGCGTAGATTACTACGCTTCAGCGGAACTGCAGGGTAAGCAGGTAATAGCGACCGAGCGGATCGTCCAGCCCGGGCATCTGCCCGCCGTTGCCGACCAGATAGTTCATCGGTTGTGCATCGAGCACATTGTGCACGTCCAGTGCCGCGACGACACGTGGGCCGAGGCGGCGGGCCAGGTGCAGGTTCCAGCGCAGCTGGCGTGGGTTCATGCAGTGATTCTGTTCGACCTGATCCTGCGGGCACTCCGCCCCCGGCAGCCAGGCACGGGTGCGACCGACCTGGTTGCCGCGCAGGGCGATGTCCCAGTTGCTGTTCTGCCATTGCACGTTCAACACCGCCGCCAGCTCGGGTGTCACATGGCCGCGCAGGTCCACGGCGGCCTCGTGGTCACGGCGGCGACGCAGTTCCTGCTGTTTCAGCGCATCGAGCGAAAACAACCATTGGCCGTCGCTGCCGCTGTCGATGCGGTACTCGCCACGCAGCACCCAGTTGCGGGACGTGGTGCGGCCGATGTTGTCAAACGACAGTCGCAGACTGCTCAGGTGGCCGTCTTCATCCAGTTCCCAGGTGCTGCGGTTCCACACCGCATCGCTCGGCTGCAGGGCGAGGATCTCGTTGCGCAGTTCCACGATGTTGTGGGTCAGCGACAGCGAGAACGTGTCGCTGGGCGTCCACGTGGCTGCCAGTGAATGGCTGCGCGATCGCTCGGCCTTGAGTGCATCGTTCTCAACCACGTTGGCCGTGACGCTGCAGCCGCCACCGCGTGTGGCGATTGCACATTCCGGAAGCGCACTGGAAACCGGAAGCGTGATCGAGCCGAAGTAGCCGGGGGGCCGCCGTTGCTCGAACAGGCTCGGTGCACGGTAGCCGCGCCCGCTGGCCAGCAGGAACGACCAGTGGGGTGTGGGGCTCCAGCGCAGCCCGGCACGCGGCGAAAACGCCATGAAGCCGCCGTCGCGGTCCCAGCGTGCAGCCAGGTCCGCGCGCAGCGTGGGTGCCAGCGGCAGGCCCAGCTCGGTGTAGACGCCACTGCTTTGTCGCGACAGGCTGCGTTGCTGCTGTGGCAGGCCCAGCGCAAGGTCGCCCTGGCTCAGCAGCGCGTCCGGACGCGAGACCCAGCGTTCACGGCGCAGGTCGATACCGGTGGCCAGCTGCGCATTGCCCCCGGGCATTGCCATCAGCTCACGCTGCAGGCCCCACCAGCCCTGCCATTGTGCGGTGCTGCCGCGGTTGCGGATGGATGGAAACAGCGCGTCCACATCTGCTGCCGGCGGCGCGTCGAAACCCGGAGTGAACCGGCGTGCCTGTGTTGCTTCAAGCAGGCGCGTCGTGCGCACGGTACCCGCAGTGGACAAGGTGACTTCGCTGCGCTGCGCGCTGATGCCCGCCTCCCAGCTGCGCCGGCCCTGGTCACGGCCGATGCCGAAGGTGACGTCCGCATCGGTGGCGCGGACGCTGGGGCGCACGTTGCCGGCCTCGCGCAGCACAGTGTTGAAGGTGATTCCCCGCGAGACCACCGCAACGGCTGTCGGGCCCAGGTCGAAGCGCTGGCGGTTGTGACTGGCCCGTGCCTCGACATAGGCATAGCGTCCCTCACCACGTTCATGCCGGTAGCGCAGGTAGGCCGATGCAGTATCCGAGGCGGGCTGCAGCGAACGCGGCCGCGCGCTGTCAAACCAGCAGCCGTCCTCGCGCCGCTTCAGGGGCGGCTCGCAGCGCCGCGCGGGCACGTACCAGTTGCCGAATATCGCGCCGATCGGATACAGCGAGGTTTCCGCATGCCAGTCACGCTGGTCTCCGGCGACGTGCTCGACACGGTGCAGATCGAGGCCGGCGAACCAGCGGTCCCCGTTGCCGCGCGCGCCGCCGGTGGCGGCCTGCAGGCGGTACTGGCCGGCATCACCGCGGCTGCTCAGGCCGGTCTGCAGCATGGCTTCGGGCCCATCGGCCTGGTCGCGCAGGATGATGTTGACCACGCCGGACATGGCATCGGCCCCATAGATGGCCGAGGCGCCGCCGCGTACCAGTTCGATGCGGTCGACGAAGCTCAGCGGAATGCCGCCGAGGTCGGTGAGCCCGCCTTGCTCCAGCGACACCATCGGATAGCGTGGCAGGCGCCGGCCATTGACCAGGAACAGGGTGGCACGCGGTCCCATGCCGTCGAAGCTGGTGGTGGCCGCAGCACCCACCGGCAGGTACTGCGAATCACCGCTGCGTGCGCTGCTCATTGCGGGCAGGCCATTCATGCCGGGCAGGTGCCGCAGCAGGTCGAACAGACTGCCGTAGCCACTGCGCAGGATGTCGGCGCGGTCGATCGTGGTGACCGGCAGCGTGGTCTGTACCGAGGTGCGTGGCAGGCGGCTGCCGGTGACGTGGATCGGTGCCAGTTCCACCTGGCGCGGCGATTCGGGGATGCTGCGCAGAGGTGCCAGCGCCGCCACCGGGGCGGGTGCTGCAGCGATGGGCGCGGTGCGGACGCGGCGAACCACGAAACCACCGGAAGGCGTGCGCAGGATGGTCACCGGCATGCCGGCAACCAGCTGTTTCAGGGCGCTGGCCGGATCGGTCTGGCCATGCGCGCCTTCGGTGTGAAGTCCTGCCAGCTCACGGCCATCAAACATCAGGGCGATACCGCTCTGCCGTGCCCATTGCTGCAATGCCGATGGCAAGGGGCCGGCGCCGATACGGTAATCGTGGGCGGCAGCGGGCTCACCGGCCATGGCCGCAGGCACTGCCGCCAGCAACAGCGCCATGCACAGCAGTGGCCGGAGCAGCTTCCACTGCAGCGTGCCCGGTCCTGCCATCACCACAGACCTCCTCAGTACGTGCGGCGCAGTTCCAGCGCGCCATCCGGGCGCGTCTGGCCAGCGACGGACCAGCCCAGTTCCAGCGCGGACAGCAACTCCTGTGCATCGCCTGCGCGGAACGTGCCACTGACCGCCAGATCGGTGATCTCCGGATCAGCGATCACCAGCGGTGTACGGCCATAGCGGTTCATGCGTTCGACCACGATCGACAGCGGCGTGGCATCGAATACCAGTTGCCCATGCAGCCAGCCCTCGGCCGCCGCCGTGGACGACAGCGCTGGGCCGGGCTGGATGCGCCCGGACGGCAGCACCTGCAGTTGCTGGCCGGGTGCCAGCGTGTGCTGGGCCACACCGCTGCTGACCTCCACCGCACCTTCCAGCAGTGCGACTTCGACCAGACCATCCTGCAGGCGCTCGACCTGGAAGGTTGTGCCGATATCGCGGATCGTGCTGCTGCCGGCACGCAGCTGCAGCGCCTTGCGCGACGGCGCGACCTGCAGCTGCAGGCGGCCGCGTTCGAGGTCCAGCTCGCGATGGCGCCAGCCGAAGCGGGCACGCAGCGCGGTGCCGGCATCGAGCGTGACCACGCTGCCATCGGTCAGCGTCAGCTGTTGCGGTAGATGGCCGTCATTGGCATAGCGCTGGGGTGGGGGATTGCCATCCACGGCCACCATCCAGCCCATGCCGATGGCGAGGCAGACGCCGGCGGCGGTGGCGAGCGCAGGCAGCCAGCGGCGTCGGGGCGGTCGCGCCGCGCGTGCCGCCGCGGTACGCAACCAGGGATCAGCGGCCAGGCCCTTGCCCTGCTGGAACAGGTTCTCGGCCTGCACCCAGGCTTTGACATGGGAAGGATCTTCGGCCAACCAGTCTTCGAACGACTCGCGCTCGGCCGGCGTGCAGTCCGGGGCTTCCAGCCGCGCCACCCAGGTGCTGGCACGCTCGAACAGCGAGGCGTCTTCCCTGTGCCGGTGGCTGTTCATTCCGCATCCCTGTCGTTGTGCAGTGGGTCCGGTCCCAACTCCTGGCGCAGGCCCTGCAGGGCGCGGGCGATGTGTTTTTCCACGGTTTTGGCTGTAATTCCACAGTGCCGCGCGATCTCTGTGTAGCTCATGCCGGTGATCCGGTTGAGCAGGTACACCTCGCGCGCGCGCTCGGGCAGTTTGAAAAGGGCCTGCCGCAGCAGGAAGAGCATCTGCCCGGACTCGGCCTGGCGCAATGGATCCGGTGACGAGCTGGTGGGCTCGTCGCTGCCATCGTGCTCGGCCAGTGACAGGTGCGGTCGCGATTGCGGCGAGCGGCCGCGATCCGCCAGGCGGTTGCGGGCGATACGATACAGCAGCAGGCGCAGTTCGTCGGGGGCATGCGCACGATAGCGGATCAGCCGCTCCATGCAGTCCTGCGCGATGTCCTCTGCATCCTCCGGCCCGACGCCCCGCGTGCGCAGGAACGCGCACAGCGGCGCACGTTCTTCACGTACGAACGCGATGAAGGCGTCCGCAGGCACGGGCGGTTCCGGCGCGTGATGGATCAGGGGGGACGGGGCGGACAGGGCTGGCCTCGACGGACATTGGCGGATGCGTCATCGAGTTTTACGCGACGATGACCGGATGGGGAAGAGTGTGTAGTACTCCGCTTCCCATTGTGAATGCGTTCATGTTCATCGGCGGGGCATGATGGGGGAGTTCGCTGTACTCCGACGTTTGACTCTGTACCCGCGTGTTGCGGGTGGAGAGAGAACGTATGAAGCATTCGAAGTTGAGCCTGGCCCTGGCCGGGCTGATCGGCGTTGGTGCCATCGCGGCAGCTGATGACGTCATGGCAATGAGTTATCACGTGCAGGGTGACCGCATCTTCCTCAGTGGCGGCGTCACCTATGCCGACGTTGTGTCGCTGCCGGCGTTGCTGGCCAAGGCGCAGGCCGAGGGCCGGCCGATCCGTGAGGTGGTGCTGCGCACGTCCAACGGTGGCGCGTTGATCGCCGGCGAATGGCTGCAGGGCATCATCCGTACCTCGGGACTGAACACCATCGTGTCCGGCAATTGCATTTCATCCTGCTCGATCATGCAGTCTGGTGGCGTCGAGCGCTATCTGGCCGGCGACCTGCCGATCATCGACTCGGTGCAGATACACGCGGCCAGCAACGGCGGCAAGGTGATCTACACGCCGTCGCCGCGCATGACCCAGATCTATACCGGCAACTACGGTGGTGGCATGGATGCCGGCCTGCTGCACAAGGCCATGTACGAGGTGGTGCAGCCGAACGGCCTGCTGGTGTTCCGCGATCCGGCTCGCGGCACGGGCCCCTCGGTCACCTTCGATCCCGATGGCAGCGGCAGCAAGCTGGAGTCGTTCCCCGGCCAGGACATCTACAGCAACAGGATCATCACCGCGAGCGGGTACCGCGATCCGGGCGATACGTTGAATGTGAGCGCGAACGTGAGCGGCGACATCAATCCCGGCTATCTGCGCACCGGTCGCCAGCTGCAGACCTTCGTCGATGACGATTTCGCGCGCTGGAACACCAATTGGCAGTCCAGCTACATCAACCTGGCGCAGAGCATCTACAACGCCTCCAGCAATGGTCCGCAGGGAATCGGCGCGAACTCGGTACAGGACTACCAGAACGATCCCACCTACAAGGCCCTGCTGCTGTCCAAGCTGCGCCTGGGCGACCTGGATGTGTCCACGCTGGACAACGCCATGGGCGTGATCCGCGTGACCAATGGCGCCACCTGGCGGACCACCGCGACCACCGGTGCCGACTTCATGCTGGTCGACAACGGCACCATCGCCCTGGAGGGCGGCGCCCTGCGTGGTTCGGAAGTACGCGTGATGAGCGCCGGCATGCTGGTTGGCCACGGTGACGTGGCAGGTACCGCGATGGATCTCAGTGCACTGGCCAGCGGCACGCGACCGTCCTGGCGCGAGGATGGCTTCAACCGCCTGCGTGTCTACGGCACGCTGATGCCGCGCGGTGGCGATCTGGTCACCCACGGCTACGTCAACATCATGCCGGGCGGCAAGGTGTTGTTCGATGTCACCGAAAACGGTGGCACCGGTGGTGGCCGCATCCGCGTGGGCAGCTTCTTCGACAGCAAGCAGACCGATGGGGCGCTGGTGATCTCCAAGGGCGCCTTCCTCGAACTGAACGTGGCGCAGGGCTACTACGGCCAGGATTTCCGCCGCGATCTTGTGCAGGGCCCGATCTACCAGGGCGGGTTCGAAGAGGCCGTGCGCCTGGGCGATACCGGCTACCGCGCCAGCATCACCGGCGGTGAGGTGTTCCGGCCGCGCCACAACTCGCTGCTGAGCTTCAACGTGAAGCAGACCGCCGATGGCCTGTGGCTGACCGCCAACCCCGGTTTCGATCAGCTGGGCCTGTTCGCCAACGGCGCCTCGGGTGATGGCCTGGGCCGCGCGCTGGCCACGGCTTCCGACCGTCAGGACAGCAGCCTGAAGTCGCTGCTGGGCGCGCTGCAGTTCGCCGACCGCGATGTGATCGCGCAGCAGGCCGGTACCCTGCGCGGTGACGCGCACGCGAGCCTGCGCCTGGCCGACAACGCGCTGGTGGGCAGCATCGGCAACGTGGTGCAGCAGCACCAGACGGCGACGCGCAGCGGCGGTGATGCCGACGGCCTGGCCTCGCAGGTGGCGCAGTCGGTCTCCTCCCAGCCGGGCATGCGCCATGGCAGCCTGTTCAACCAGCTGGCGATGCACCTGGTCGAGCCGGCATCGGGCAGCGCTGCGGGCAGCGGTGATGCGGGACGCAGCCACGGCATCTGGGCGCGCGGTTTCGCCAGCCATGGCCGCATCGATGCCGATGGCGGCGTCGCTGGCCTGAGCCACAACATCGGTGGCATCGTAATCGGTGCAGACACCCGCATGGCCGATGACCGCGTCACCCTGGGCGTCAGCGTGGCGGCGGCCGATATGTCGACCAAGGGCAGCGACGGCTCCGACTTCAGCGGTGACGTGCGCGCGCTGGACGTGGGTGGCTATCTGGACGCGACCTATTCGCGGGGCTACCTGTCGGCAGCCGTGCGCTACACCGACCTGCGGCATGACACCCGCCGCAGTGTCAGCGGCATCGACGGCCTGCAGCAGCCGCTTCGCGCCAAGTACAGCAACGATGCGATCTCCGCACGAGTGGAGCATGCGTTCTCCTTCACGACCGGGAAGGGCCTGGTGATCCAGCCGTTGCTGCCGGTGGTGGACTACGCGCGTACCTCGGCCACCCGCTTCAACGAAGGGCAGGGCGCTGGCGCGCTGGTGGGACGCAGTGGCAGCCTGGAGAGCATCCGCGTAGGTGCCGGCCTGCAGCTGTTCAAGACCTTCGAGGGCAACAACGGCGAGCGCATCACCCCGCGTGCCCGCGTGGTCTGGCAGAAGGAGCTGGGCGATTCGCAGGCGCGCTACAGCACCGGCTTTGCCGCAGCCCCGGACCTGGTGTTTGGTGCCAGCAGCCAGGCCGTGGGCGAGCAGGTGCTGGCCTGGAACGTGGGCGTGACCAGTCGCGCCAGCGAGCGCCTGTCGATCATGGCCGACTACGTGGGTGAGCGCCGCGATGGGCAGATCCAGAACGGCGTGATGCTCGGCCTGGGCTACAGGTTCTGAGTGGCATCCGGCACCGGCGATGACGGCATCGCCGGTGCCATCCCAACGCGGGCGCTGCTGCGGTATGGTCGGCAGGGCATTCCACCCAGGCCCAACCATGCAGATCGCCGTCTTCAGTGCCCGCCCCTACGACCGCCGTTTCCTTGATGAGGCAAACCAGCGCGATGCGGCTGGGGACGGCTTTGCGTTCGTGTACTTCGATGTGGCGCTGGACGTGCACACGGCTGCGCTGGCACAGGACTGCGCCGCGGTCTGCGTGTTCGTCAACGACCGTCTGGATGCACCGGTGCTGCACGTCCTGCATGCGATGGACGTGCGGGCCGTGCTGCTGCGCTGCGCGGGTTTCAACAACGTGGATCTGGCGGTTGCGAAAGCGCTGGGCTTGTTCGTCGCACGCGTACCGGCCTATTCGCCGGAGGCGGTGGCCGAGCATGCGCTGGCGCTGGTGATGACCCTCAACCGCCAGACCCATCGCGCCTACAACCGCGTGCGCGAAGGCAACTTCATGCTTGATGGCCTGCTTGGGCGCACCCTGCATGGCCGCACGGTCGGCATTGTGGGTACCGGCAAGATCGGCCTGGCCACCGCACGCATCTTCAAGGGCATGGGCTGCATCGTGCTGGGGCATGATCCGTATCCGTCACCGGACTTCGCAGGTGTGGGCGAGAGGGTGGGCCTGGATGAACTGCTGGCGCGCGCCGACATCGTCTCGCTGCATTGCCCGCTGACGCCTGAGACCCACCACTTGATCAATGATGCGTCACTGGCCCGGATGAAACCGGGCGCGATGCTGGTCAACACCTCGCGCGGCGGGCTGGTCGATACCCATGCGGTGATCCGCGCGCTGAAGTCGCGGCGGCTCGGTCATCTGGCCATCGACGTGTACGAGCAGGAAAGCGCGCTGTTCTTCCAGGACCTGTCCGGCGAGATCATCGACGACGAGGCCTTCCAGCGCCTGATGACCTTCCCCAACGTGCTGGTGACCGGCCACCAGGGCTTCTTCACCGTGGAGGCGCTGCAGGAGATCTCGGCGATCACGCTGGGGAACCTGCAGGATTTCGCGGCTGGGCGGGTGTGCGCCAACCGGGTAGAAGCGAGCTGAGCCGGATGGATTGACCGCCGGGGCGCCCAGCCCGTAAAATCGCGGGCTCCGCCGGAATAGCTCAGTTGGTAGAGCGGCGCATTCGTAATGCGTAGGTCGCAGGTTCGACTCCTGTTTCCGGCACCAGTTGTAGAAAAGCCCCGGCCTTTGGTCGGGGCTTTTTGTTTGGGCGTTCGACCCGGGTGGGGGCTGGCCCCGGCTCCGCAGGGTTATCAGATTAATCTGATTCACATTCGGGCCGGAGCCTGCTATCAAGAGGGCGGGTGCGAAGGGGAATTCGTACCGGCTCCAACGTCTGCACTGTCGTCCCTGGTCAAACATCAGGGAAGGGGCGCAGCTGTGCCTGGAATCGAGGTTCCAGATCGCCAACGGACGGAGGATTCTTCAATCATTGCGCGGCTCCCGCTCTCGGGGGCATACGTAGGTAGGGGGAAGCATGCAGGGAAGACGAGTGTCTGGGGCTGCCAGCACGTACAAGTCCCGCAAAGGAGGGGCCTTGAAGGCGCGTGTTCGCAACTGGATCCTCCTGGTCTCAGGTACCTGTGGCCTGACCGCTTTTCATGCACAAGGGCAGGAGGTTCCCAGTTATGCCGAGTCGATCAAGGTTGGAAGTACGGTCGCCCCTCTTGACCAGAATGCCTTCGGCGAGCGCCTGGACAAATACAAGGGGGACCTGTCCTTTCACCAGACCGATCTGGTTCTGAAAGGCACGGGGCCGGATATCGTCATCGGCAGAACGTATGAGCTGGGACGCTATCGAAAGGGCGATGGCCCCCTGGGTTTTGCAGACTGGTCGCCGTCCATACCCCACATGCTCACAAGGGGAAGCGCGGAAAAGCCCTGGCGTGTGGTCCAGCAGGACGCTTTGAAGCGCTGCACCTTCTTCTCCGCAAGTGGGCCGGTCATTCCCATCCCTGTGAGGGAGTGGTGGGAGGGCTACGAGCTCGTTGACGAGCTGGGGCGAACGCAGATGCCGATGCGCCGGGATCCCAACAATCCGGTGGCGCCCTCAAACAATCCGGCAGGCTATCCCGTTGTGACCCAGGCGGGCTGGCAGGCGAGCTGCCTGCCGCAGACATCCAATGGGCAGGAGGGTGAGGGCTTCAGCTTCCTGTCTCCAGCAGGCAACCGCTACCGGTTGGATCGTCTGCTGGTCTCCCGCCGATCGCAGGTCCACATCCTCGAGAGGGACCCGGCACCGCCTGTACGCGCACGCGTAAGCACGCTCGCCATGGTTGCCAGTCGAATCGAAGATCGCTTCGGGAATTTTGTCGACTACAACTATGACGGCGACAGACTGATCTCGATAAGCGGCAGCGATGGTCGTCTGGTCACGTTCGAATGGAACGACGATGTCATCACTGCGATGAATGCCAATGGTCGTGTGTGGACCTACAGCTACGCCATCGAGGGGACATCTGCCATCTCCCAGTTCAAGAGCCTGAAATCGGTGACCCAGCCGGATGGAAGCCGTTACACCTTCGATCTGGGCGCGTTCTATTCACTGGTTGCGCCGCCGCCGCCCACGGAATGCGCGCCTCCTGATACTTCAGCCATCAATCGGCCCGTACAGGCTTCGATGGCCGGACCCTCGGGCTTGTCCGCAACCTATCTGCTGAATGTTGCCAGACGTGGGCGATCCAACGTGCCCTACGAATGTGTTCCCGCAAATGCGATGAGCGAAGAACACGTGGTGACCCCTTCCGCCTATGACGTGTATGCGCTGAGTTCAAGAACGTACACCGGTCCAGGTGTAAACCAGACGTGGCAATACGCCTATGGAGCACCCAATCCCAGCTGGACTCATCAGTGCGCTGGGGGGTGTATCCGAACTGTGCAGACGACCGAAACGCTGCCCGGCGGCCGCTGGGTGCGCAGTACCTTCAGCAACGAATGGGGCGCATACGAGGGCAAGCTTGTGGTGGTCGAGGACGGAGGCACAGGAGCTACGCTTCCAACCAGAACGACTCGGTACCATTACGCTCCATCCAGCGGGAATGCCTATCCTGCGGTGCTGGGCGCTGTGCCCGCCAGTTCACCATGGGCGTCAAATTTCGCTCCGCTGAGCAGCCTTACGCCAGTTCACCAGGTGGACATCGAGCTGGATGGTGATTGGTACCGTTCCACCTTCGGGGGCTACAACGCATTTGCGCAACCCTCGTCCCGGTCCGATCTGGATTCCACAGGCGGAGGTCGCACTCTGGATTTCGCGCCCGTGAACAACGTGCAGCATTGGGTGCTGGATCTGCCCGGAACAACATCACTGGCCGGGAATGCGGTTGCTTCCGAGCAGGTGACCTACGACGACAAGGCCCGACCCATATCGGTGAGCATCTTTGGGCGCATTGACCGCACCGCCGAGTACTGGCCCGACGGAAATCTGCGCAGTGTCGTGGACGGCAGGGGCAATGCGACACTCCTTTCAGAGTGGTACCGGGGGACGCCACGCCAAACCGTCTTCGCCGACGGTACCTCCCAGCGTGTCGACGTCGATGCTAATGGCTGGATCACCTCCGTGGTCGATGAGGCCAACAACAAGACCTGCTACGCATTTGATCGTATGGGCCGGATAAGTGGCATCACTTTTCCGGCTGCCACGGCTGGGGTTTGCGACGGCAGCATCAGCAATCCGGTGGCAGTTGCATTCGGACCCGTTGGCAGCGCGGAGCATGGACTTGCTGCAGGGCATTGGCGAAGGACGGAGACGCGAGGCAATGCGGTCAACGAACAGTTCTTCGATGCCCTGTGGCAGCCGGTGCTTTCTGCCAGGCGTGACAACGGACGTGCCGATGCTGTTGCCTGGATTCGGCGCAGCTATGACGAAGCGGGGAGAACTACTTTCGAGTCCTATCCCACACGGACACCGGAAGGCGCGACGTCAGGTGTATGGACCGAATATGACGCTTTGGGACGAGTGAGTTCGACATCCCAAGACAGTGAAGTTGGATTGCTGACCACAGTCACGACCTACCAGGCCGGCAACTCGGCGCTGACCCGACTCCCTGAAGGGCAGGTCACGGCCTATCGATTCGATGGCTATGGTGCTCCGGTGAAAGAGCTTCCTGCGGTCATTGATCGTCCCGAATCGGCCCGGACGTCCATCCAGCGCGACGCGTGGGGCAAGCCCTTGAGCATTGAAAGGAGCAAGCGATGAGCCGTACTGGACCGATTCGGCAATCGTGCTTCGTCTGGCGCCCGGGGCTGCATGCCGCGGTACTCGTGGTATCGCTTTTGTCGTGCGTATCAGCATTCGCCGCCCCGCCACGATGTGAGGATGGGAGCCGGCCGCATCCAACGAAAGGTTGTCCGGAAGACTACGAACCCCTGCCAGGTTCGCTTCAAAGGCAGTCGACCTACATCTCGATGTCGGTGCCCACGCAGATGGTGGTCGGGCAGCTCTATGCAGTCAGTGTCACCTACAAGAACATTGGCAAGGCCACATGGACGAATGATCAGAATTTCAGGCTGGGCTCCTGGTATCCGCCTGACAATCTGACCTGGGGAACTTCCCGGGCCAACCTGCCGGGGCCCGTCGCACCCAACGAGACGGTGACTATCCCCTTTACCGTGCGAGCCCCTACACAGCCCGGTCAGCACGGATTCCAGTGGCGGATGGTGCAGGACGGAGTGGAGTGGTTCGGCGGTGAAACGCCCGCGCCGATGGTCAATGTCGTTGCTTCCAACGTTACGGGCTACATCGACGGAATGTCTGGAGCCCACCTGGTAGGATGGGCCTGCTCGACGGGGATCGAAACTCCGATTGACGTCCATCTCTATGTGGGGGGCGCTGCTGGGCAGGGGGTTGGTGTCTCCTCGACCCGAGCAGATCTGCCTGCCGGTGCCGGCGTAGCGTCCGCTTGCGGGACGCAGGGTGACGCACACGGTTTCCGCATACCCATTGATGGCGGGCTGATCGCAGCGCATCAGGGGAAAACCATCCATGTGCACGGCATTTCGCCCGTTGGAGCAGCCAACTACGAGATAGGGCGCTCAGGCGTGTTCGTGGTGCCGGCCAACCAGCAGCCTGTCGTAACGCTGGTATCTCCGGCGCATGGCGCCGTGTACTCAGAAGGCACGGTCATTCGTCTCTCTGCAACGGCCAGCGATGCGGACGATGGCGTTGCATCGGTGAGCTTCGTCGTGGACGGCGCCATGATCGGCGTGACGTCCCCGCCCAATCACTTTGTTGACTGGGTGGCATCACCGGGCAGCCATACGGTACAGGCATCTGTACGCGATACGCGTGGAGCGGTGGTGTTGAGTGACTCCAGGACCGTGCACGCATCAAAGGTCTCAGGTGCGATCACGGGTCTGCGGGACGGCAATATCGTCGGCTGGGCCTGCTCGACGCATGTGCCTGGGCCGATCAAAGTGCGTGTGTTCATTGGAGGGCCTGAGGGCGCAGGACTATCTGCTGGAGAGTATCTGGCTGACCGGGCAGGTCCCACTGAAAGGGCGGCCCAGTGCGCAACGGGGAGCGCGCATGACTTCCTGATCACTCCTTCGGCTGAGGTGCTTCAGGCTGGCTTGGGAAAGACCATTCACGCCTATGGTGTTTCCGCGCTGACCGGACAGCCGGTTGCGCTCGAAGGCTCAGGGCATCACGCGCTCTCAGCGAACCAGGCGCCAGTCGTCCGCATCACCGCCCCGCAAGCGACGACTGCGCTGACCACGCCTGCGACCACGCTCTTCAGCGCCTCGGCGAGCGACGCCGACGGCGTTGTCAGTGATGTCAGGCTTTACCGGGGCGGAGCGCTTGTCGCGGAATTGTCCTCGGCTCCCTATCAGGTGCAGCTGACGGGGCTGGGCGAAGGACCGCACACGCTGCGCGCCGTTGCCCGCGACTCCAGGGGGGCATCGGGTAGTGACGAGATCACGATCAACGTGAGCGCGCCGCAGTCACCCGCCAGTGCTGCTCGGCGATACGTGTATGACGCCCAGCAGCGACTATGCAAGGTGATCGAGCCGGAAACCGGTGCGACCGTGATGGAGTATGACGGGGCTGGCAATGTGATCTGGTCTGCTGCGGGCCTGGCACTGCCGGATGCCGGGCGCTGTGATCGCGAATCGGCCTGGTCTTCTGGACGTCGGGTCGATCGCGTCTACGACGTGCGAAACCGCCTTGTGGAACTGCGCTTTCCTGATGGCAGGGGCAATCAGCGCTGGGAGTACACGCCTGACGGGCTTCCCTCGAAGGTGATCACCAGCAACGATGGACCGAACGCCGCGGTCGTCAACAGCTATCGATACTCACCAAGCCGGCAGCTCATATGGGAAGAGTCGACCCTCGATGGCGGCAGTCCGCTTTCAATAGGCTATGGCCGCGATCGAAACGGAAATCTGTCCAGCGAGACACGACCAGGAGGGCTGACACTGAGCTATGAGCCCGACGCTCTTGGCCAGGCCAGACGAATCTCTGACAGTGCTGGAGCGCTCTATGCCGAGAACATCGCCTGGCATCCCAACGGTGCGCTCGCTGGCATGCGCTATGGCAATGGCATCGAGCATCAGGGTGTGCTCAATGCGCGGATGCTTCCGTCGCAATTAAAGGACGGCACTGCCAGCGAGCTTCTGTATCAGTACGGCGCCAATGGTGACGTTTCGGCAATCATCGATCGGCAGCAGGGAACTGCGCATGACATCCGCATGGGGTACGACGGCCAGGGCAGGCTGACGCTTGCGCAGTCGGCTTCCTTCGGGGGCGATGGCGCATTCCGCTACACCTATGACGTGCAGGACAATCTACTGAGCGTGCAGCTGGGCGGCGTGCGCAGCCAGCAGTTCTGGTATGACGCGCGCAACCAGCTGACCAATGTCCGCGATGCTGCTGGCGCGACGGTGACCGGATTGGCCTGGGATGTTCAAGGCAATCTCTCGCTGCGCAACGGGCGCAAGTACGACTTCGACTTTGGCAACAGGCTGCGCGAGGTGAAGGAGGCCGAGCGCTATGCCTACGATGCCTATGGGCGGCGTGCCGTGGCGTACGATGCCCAGGGGCAACGCCTGCGCGCGATGTATTCGTTGGCCGGGCAGCTGGTGCATGAGGAGCGACGAGGCAAGGGCGCCTCGGAGTACATCCATGTAGGTGGTCGACTGCTGGCCACCCGCAGCCCGACGGGTGTTACCTGGACGCATGTGGATGCACTGGGCAGCCCGGTTGCGGTCACGGACAACACAGGAAGTGTTGTCGAGCGACGCCGGTTTGAGCCGTATGGTGCCGAGTTGGGCGGGCAGGTCAAGGACAGGCCGGGGTACACCGGGCAT
>Ga0209762_100196_pt1 | contig 15861 bp, 9 predicted proteins | sample UppTromiDAQMD021_FD_185834 | JGI IMG/M metagenome (GOLD analysis project Ga0209762, IMG submission 185834) | Upper troposphere microbial communities from Maryland, USA - DAQMD-021 (SPAdes) (version 2) | ecosystem: Environmental > Air > Outdoor Air > Unclassified | place: USA: Maryland, Virginia... | reverse complement strand
GCACTGGCGCGGGCCGGCGTGCTATATTGATTCCGCCTGAGCATCCATGTTCAGTGACGTTTCTGGATTGAGTCTGGAACGAGCGCCACAGGTATATCCCCACTCGGCCTTTCCGTAGCGCTTGGGGATTATCTACTCACCAGCACGCCAGATTGCTCGTTGCTTGGCGAAATTAGCCATTAGGTGCGGGCCATGCGTCTTGGCCAACGGCCAGAGCAGCCACTTGGCATGCATTAGAACGAACGCCACGATATAAGCCGCATTTCAAGCGTGTCGATTACGGCATCAGCCGGTGGGCGTCGCCGTTTGGCTGGTGGTGCCCGTATTGTGGGGCTACGGCGCGGCGTACTGTCCCGCTGCTGCAGCACCTGACGGCCCTGAAGGCCCTTTGGCTTTCCGCATAGGCGGAAGTTGCAGGCGATCACCTTTTCGCCCTGGACCGACGCCGGCGGCATCGCGATTGCTGCCATATCTGTCGCAATCGCCAAACACTTTGCCCCGCTCCTGGGAAACGGATGAAGATGAAAGCCCACTCTTGAGAGGAGAACGCGTTAATGAACACTGATGATGTGAAGTCGAGACCGATGATGGACCCGCTCGCGAAGCAGTGCACAGATGGATCGAGTGCATCCAGACGCACAATCTACGTAGACCTTGATGGTGTCATGGCCGACTTCGACGCGGCATTCCCCGCCCTGTTTGGCCTGGACCATCGCTTGCTTGCCGACGATGAGATGTGGACGCACATCAACAGCCACCCGTCGTTCTTCCGCGACCTCCCGCCGATGAGCGGTGCCGTGGAGTTTTTCCACAGCATCCACCACTTGAACCCGGTGATTCTCACTGCCTGCCCCAAATCGAACTATCCGCTCGCTGCCATGCAAAAGCGACAGTGGGTTCGCGAACACCTGTCAGCAACCTGCCTGGTGCTGCCGGTGCTTGGCGGCAGGCATAAGCCTCTCTTCATGCACCAGCCTGGCGATGTTCTGATCGACGATTTCAAAGACAACTGTGATGCCTGGACAGCAGCGGGAGGCGTGGCGATCAGGCACGCCGGCGATTGGGCCGTAACGCGTCACGCGCTTTCCGAAATAGAAGATCTGTCAGGAACAGCACGCGTGGCGGGCTGATTCCCTCTGTAACGACCACGTTGATGTTTCCATAGACAGGCCGAGGCGCTGGCCCTCGGCCCCCAAGGCTGGCAGCCTGCTTTGCGGCCCCGCCCTACTTCAACCGCTCCACCAACCGCTGCCCCACCTCCAGCGCCGAAGCCGGGTTCTGACCGGTAATCAGCTCGCGATCCACCACCACATGCCCCGTCCACGGCGTGGCGTTGCTGCTGAACTTCGCACCCGCCCGCTGCAACGCCGTCTGCGGGTAGAACTTCATCTCACCGCCGCCCAGCAGCGGCTTGGCCTGCTCTTCTTCCTGGTTGCTGATCACCGTCATCTGGTAACCGCTGTAGATCCACTTCGGCGTGGCCGGCGTCGCACCGGCCTCCAGCTTTGCCACGAAACCCGCAGCATCCGGCAGCGTGGACAGCAGCGCGATCGGCCCGTGGCAGACCAGCGCGGTGGTCTTGTTGCGCTGGTGGAAGTCGGCCAGCAGCCGGCCCAGCGCCGGGCTCTTCAGCAGGTCCTGCATCGGCGCGTGGCCACCGGGAATGTAGACCGCGTCGAAAGGCCCGTAGCCCTGCTGCTCGACGCGCGCCAGGCTGACCACCGGCGAGGCCGTCGGCGAGGTCAGCGCCAGTTTCTCCAGCAGGTCCTTGTGCAGCGTCAGCTGCGCGGCATCGTTGCCGAAGTACGCCGGCGTCACCGAGGACGCATCCACCGTTGGCGCCCGCCCCTGCGGCGTGGCGAAGGTCACCGCGTGGCCCGCGTCCAGCAGCAGCTTGACCGGCTGCATCAGCTCATTGAGATAGAAGCCGGTGGACAGCACCTTGCCGTCCTTCAGGTCCAGGTGGTTTTCGTCGGACAGCACCACCAGCACGTTGGCGGCCTGCGCGCCGCTGGCGGCCAGGGTCAGGGCCAGCGCTGCGGCCAGCCGGGTCATCAGATTCATGAGGAGCTCCTATCGGGGAATGGCCGCCACTTTATTCATCACCACAGCGGCGATAAATTGGCCCCATCGCAAAACATCTGTTCCCCGGAGAGCCAAATGAGCCGCAAGTTCGACTACCTGGGCGATGTGGAGGTGTTCCTGGCGGTGGTCGAGCACGGCTCGTTCACGGCGGGCGCGGTGGCGCTGTCCACCACGCCCTCGGTGCTGAGCCGCGCGGTGACCCGCCTGGAAGCGCGACTGGGCCGGCAGCTACTGCAGCGGACCACCCGCCGCGTGGGCCTGACCGACGCCGGGCGGCTCTATCTGGAACAGGTGCGCACGGCCTTCGGCCTGCTGGACGACGCCGAGCGCGACGTACTGGCCCAGGACGGTGCGCTGGCCGGCCGCGTGCGCCTGAGCGTGCCCACCACCTATGGTCACTACCGGCTGCCGCCCGTGCTGGCGCGCTTTGCGCAGCAGTACTCGCAGGTGCAGGTGGAACTGAACATCACCAACCGCAACGTGGACTTGGTGGCCGAAGGCTTCGATCTGGCCATCCGCCTGGGTCAGCTGCCGGACAGCGGACTGGTAGCGCGCAAGCTGGAGGATGCGCCTTTGGTGCTGGTGGCCGCGCCGGACTACCTGCAGCGCCGTGGCACACCGCAGACACTGGAGGATCTGCAGCAGCACCTGTGCCTGCCGTTCATGATGCCGCGTACCGGGCGGTTGGCGCCGTGGATCTTCCGCGACGGCGGGCGTGACGTGGACTGGCTGCCGCGCTCGTCCATCGAAACCTCCGACGATGTGCTGGGCGTGGTGTCGCTGGCCGAACAGGGCATCGGCATCTGCCAGAGCTATGAGTTCATCGTGCGCGAGCGATTGCAGCGCGGGGAGCTAGTGGAAGTGCTGCCGCAGTTGCGCGGGCGGTCTAGGCCGTTCTCGGTGATCTATGCGCCGCATCGGCGGCAGTCGGCAGCGGCGCGGGCGATGATTGAGTTGCTGGTGGGGAATGCGACTGAGGATCGCGCTGGTTGAAGCTGCGAGCTTGCTAACAGTGTCGGGTTTGAACCGATTTTCGGGCTGTGCGGATGATCCGGCGCCGCCGCCCGGCGAGGCGGACTAGGAACTGTTGCAAAGAAGGCTGTCGCGCTATTCACTTGTGCCGTGGGCGATTGCGCCAGTTTGATTCGCCATCAGCAGAGCAGCTGCGCGAATGCGTCCGGCGGTGTCGCGTGCCGCACGAATGGTGCGTGCAACAATAGTTCTTCGCTCTCGGATTTCGCGATTCCTTCGCGAATTTCTATTGGTATTCGAAGCGGCTGCGTAAACACCATGACGTGCCACCGACAACGGGTGGCTCCGGGTCTGCAAACCCGCGATGAGCAACGACTGTTGTTTACGCTTGCCCGTCGGCACCGTCCTTAACCGGTGCCGGCGGGCAATCCGTCGGCCTATCTGGCGGGCGGTGCGTGGGGGTCTTCGGACCCACCGGTCATTCGTTGCTTCATCCCGGTTTGCAGCCACGCATCGTCCGCCACCCCGCTACGCGGTGGCGCTGTTAAGCACAGCCACGGAAGCCGACGCCATGAACGAATCCGACACCTTCTCCTCGTACACCGTTGTTGAGCCCATCAACGATGACACTCCCCTGCCCGACCTGAACTCCCTGCTCGGCATTCTTAAGCGCATGCGTGGCTGTGAGGGGGCTGATGGCCACCCTTGGCCAGAAACGGATGTGTCACCCGGCCGCCGCGTGAGCCTGGCGAGAACCGAGCGAGCGTTGGTGGGGCTGCTGACGGTGCTGGAGGTGCTGCACGCAGCGGACCGCTGCCGGGTGGCAGCGGAGCCGGAGCGGCATTTGGATGAGGGGGTTGTGGATGGGCTGTTTCTGGCTTGCCGCGGCTTGGTTGAGTGGGCTTGTCAGGAGGTTCGACCAGACTAACAGCCGCCGGGAAGTGGCTAGTGCGCTTCCAAGACGCCAAGACCCGTCGACAAATAGCACTCGATCTAGATTAGATTCAGGCCTGTACCGCTCTTTCCTCCAGTCCAGCAGCTAGAGAATCAGCGTCTCAAGCATCCATCGAAGGACACTTGAGACGCATACTAATCGACCTTTCTCATCCCTTGCGTGGCAGCGAAATACTAGCCCTTTGCCACTTCGGTCAAAAGATCACCAACCGAGCGCGCAACCACATACCGGGCCGGGTTCTCCCCAACCCCCAGCGCGGTGAAATGCGCCTTGCCGCATTCGATCTTGGCGCTTTCCTTGTCGCGCAGGTCATCGGTGAACAGGCTGCTCTTGGTTTCCACCACAAAGTACAGGTGCTGAGTTCCGTCTTCTTCTACCAACACGGCCCAATCGGGGTTGTAGGTACCCAGCGGCGTGGGCACTTTGAACCAGCCTGGCAGCTTGGCGTAGAGCTTGATGGCGTCGTTCTTCTCCAGCCCATCTGCGAAGTCGCGTTCGGTGGTCGAGTCGTATACCACATGCTCATAGACCGACTTCTGTGTATCCAGCAACATGTTCTTGAGATAGCCGGTGAGCTCTTCCTTCTCGAACAACTCCTGCGCATAGACATGCTGGTCACCCAGCTTCTGGTACTTGATGCCATCGACCAGAGCCAAGCGCTTGCAGCGGTTGATGGTTTCGGCGGTCAATTCGATGAACTGCTGCGGATTGCGCTTGAAGTCGTCAAGGCGGCCGCTTCCCGTCAGGATGCTGACGAGGCTGCGCCGGGTGAGCTGGGTGCGGTCCTGCAGGTCGGTCAGCAAATCCGGCAGCTCGATATCCGCCTCGTCCAGCACCACTGTCGCCGCGCCCGCCTTCTCTGTCGCGGCGACACCTGCCTGGCCGATAGAGATGTCGGCCTTGCGCCATTGCAGCCGTGCCTTCGCAATCACCGGGGCCTTCTGCAACGCTGCGATGCAATCTGCCACCAGCTTGGCGTTATCGAACTGCACGCGGTACGTTGTCTGGTGCTTGATCCGATCCCACAGTGCCTTGAACTCGTCGCTCAGATAAACGGCCTTGCCATCTTTACCCTTGCGCACCGGCACTTGCCTACGCTCATCGGCATTCTTGATGTCCAGCCGGCCAGACAGCTTGCGCAGCACTTCGGCAATCTGGACTTTCTGCGCATCAAACTCGGCCGGCAGTCCCAAGGCGCCATTCTTCAGCGCCGTTTTCAGTGAATCCTGCACCTTGCCCTTGGCATCGATATGTCCGGCAGCTTTCAGGTGCTCCCACAGTGCCTTCGATTGCTCCATGCCCAACGGTGCGACATGTCCATCAGCGCCGGTCACGGCAATGGCGGCAAATTGGTGCGGCTCCACAATGCCAAAGCGGATGCCCGTGTCTTTCTCGATTTCCTTCTGCAGGTTCTCGGCAAACTGTTCGTAGTTTTCCGTAGCTACCACAGTCAGGGTGTTGACCTCGAAACCGCGCATCCGCTCGCCATCTTGGTTGACGCAAAGGCGTAGGCCGCGGCCAATGGTCTGGCGGCGCTCGCGCTCGGTCTGAATGTCGCGCAAGGTGCAAATCTGGAACACGTTGGGGTTGTCCCAGCCTTCCTTGAGGGCGGAATGGGAGAAGATGAACTTTAGTGGCGTGCTGAAGGACAGCAGCTTCTCCTTCTCCCTCATGATCAGGTTGTAGGCCCGCTCGGCGTTCTCCCGGTTACCCGCATTGTTCTCGGCGGTGTCGGTCCAGCCGCCCTTCTTGTCGATGGAGAAATAGCCGTTGTGCACCTCCTCGGCAGCGGACGCGAGGTCGATCTCGGCAAACAAGCTCTGGTAGGCCGGCAACTTGGCAGCACGGCGATATTCCTCCTCGAACATCTGTGCATACACGCCCTTTACGGGCTGGCCGTCCGCATCGTACTGACGATACTTGTCCACCGCGTCGATGAAGAACAGGCTCAACACCTTGATGCCCAATGGACGCAGGTGCTTTTCTTTGTCCAGGTGTTCCTTGATCGTGCGACGGATCATCTCGCGTTGCACGGCCAGCGCATCCACATCACCGTGGGCTTGGCCGGGCTTCAAAAACACTTCGCCGCCAGGGTAACGCAGCTCCATGAACTCTTCGCCCTTGGCCGTACTGATCTCACCCACCCGAAAATCGGCGTAGATCGCACGGCCATAGGCACTCTGCTGGAGGTCGTCACCATCGCTGACCGTCACCTCCACCCGTTGCACGCCAGTGGCGGCTTGTCTATCCAGCTCGACCTTGGCGCTGATGCGCCCACGCTTGTTCTCCACCTTCACCAAGCGCACGAAAGGCTTGTTGTGCGCGTCCTCTACCGTGGCCGAAGCCACCTCGATCTGCTTGACCAGCCTGCGCTCATACGCATCCACGGCATCCAGGCGGAACACCATATGGTGCTTGTCCACATGGGTGGCGGAGTAGCGCAGCGTGCAGAGCGGGTTCATGGCATCCAGTGCTTCCTTGCCACGGCCTTCCAGGCCGCCGTCCACGCTTTGCGGTTCATCCACGATGATGATCGGCCGGGTTGCCTTGATCAGATCAATAGGCTTCTCGCCGCCGGTCTTCTCGCTCTCTTTGTAGAGGTTGTTCACATCCTTCTTGTTGATGGCGCCCACCGTCACCACCATGATCTGGATGGTGGCGCTGGTGGCGAAGTTGCGCACCGGTCCGGGCTTGGCCGAGTCGTACAGGAAGTAATCGAAGGGCACGCCCGCATACAACCCCTTGAAATGCTCCTCGGTGACTTGCAGGGTCTTGTAAACGCCTTCCTTGATCGCCACCGACGGCACCACGATCACGAACTTGGTGAAGCCGTAACGCTTGTTCATCTCGAAAATCGAGCGCAGGTACACATAGGTCTTGCCGGTACCGGTCTCCATTTCCACCGTGAAGTCGCCCGAAGTCAGCGAGCTGGAAGGCGGCAGACCACCGCGTAACTGGATGTCCGCGAGGTTCTTGAGCAGTTCATCGTCCAAAAGCGTCAAGCGATTACCAACGCCAAGGTCGGACTGTGCCACACCCAATGACATCTGCGCGTCCTCAGGCAATTTCATGGTCACCGTGAATTCGGTGCGGCAGACCTCCTGACCACGGAAAAGATCGCATACAGCCTCGATGGCCTGCATCTGGTAGTCGAGATTGGGCTCGAAGTGCAGTTTCATGGCGAGCCCTCCCTTACAAGCTGCGCACGTTCTGGATGCCGTGCTGCTCCAGAATGGCGGCGAGATTAGTTTTGGCCACGTCGTCGGCAAACGCGCCGTCACGGAACACGCAGGTGCTTTCTTTTCCAGCCGGGCCAGCGGGCGCCAGTTCCTTGTGCCAGGCGATGATGCCTTGGGCAAGTGACTCCACCTGCTCACGGGTGATCTTTTCGGCCAGGCAAGCCAGCAGCACGCCGCCGCCGATGGCATGCACATCAAGCCCTTCGATGCTGCGCTTTTCGATGGGTACGCACAGGTCGAGGCCGAGCTTGAGCAATAGCTCAAAAAGCACATCGGCCTCGCTGCGGCCTTCGAGCAGGTGATTCTGGTGGTCGAACAGTGTGGCTTCCAGATCGTCTGGCTTTGGATTCCAGGCCCGGATATTTGAGGTGTCTAGCTTGAAAACGCGAAAGCCGGCGTCGCCTTGCCATTTAGGATTGTCGGCCTTGACCGCCGTTCCTGCCCGACGAAGTCGCTCTTTCGTCAGCTCCGCAATATTTTGTGGCTTCCCCAGCTTATCGCAGAACTTGGCAGCAACACGTTGATTCGCGTCCTCTGGATCGAGTAGCTCTGGCAGTTGCACAAGGATGAAGCGCCGTGATCGCCCATCAATTACGCTCCTCAGCCAAGTGGCATGACCGGTAGTTCCCGATCCGGCGAAAAAATCCAGAACAATGGACTCAGTATTTGCCGATGAGCCATACTGGATAAGTCGGCTGATCAGTGAAGTCGGCTTTGGGTAATCAAAGACGCCCTTGCTACCCATGATGGCCGAGCATTCCTCTGTGCCATCCTTCGTAGTTCCTGCATCGATTAAGACTGAACTTGGTGTTCGGGTTTCGCCTGCTGTTAGGCGCTCTTTCAAGTAGAGTTTCTTCTTGGGCGCCGCGTCGTCACTCTTACCGAACTTGATTCGGCCGTCGTCGAACAATCGCTGATACTCGTCCGGGTTGATTGCCCAACTGCGCCCTGTTGGCGGCAAATAGTCAACCCCAGTCTTGGGGTTGTGAATTTTATACATCGTGTTACCACCTGGCTTGTTTGCATCAAGCGGCACGAGCTTCCATGCGCCCCGGGGATCCGCATCGGGGTTGTCGTACTCTGACTCATCAAGAGGTTCGCCGTGGTACTCCAACGCTTCTCTGCGCTTTGAATAGATCAGCGTGTGGTTGTGATTCAAAGAAACCTCTTGATCATCTGAAATTGATGTCCTTGACCGCCACACCAGATTGGAGACGAAGTTTTCCTCGCCAAAGATTTCATCCAGCATCACCCGAAGCCTGGCCACTTCCTTCTCGTCGATGGACAAGAAAATGACGCCTTCGTCTTTAAGCAAGTCGCGCGCGATCTTCAGTCGCGGATACATCATATTCAGCCAATCAGTGTGAAACCGCCCGCTAACTTCGGTATTGCTGCTAATCTTCTGTCCGCCTTCAATTTGCCCGGTCAGTTCCAGATAGTTTTTGATGTTATCCTGAAAATTGTCCGGATACACAAAGTCCTTGCCGGTGTTGTACGGCGGATCGATATAGATCAGCTTGACCTTGCCGGCATAGCTTTTTTGCAGCAGCTTGAGCACTTCGAGGTTGTCGCCCTCGATCATCAGATTCTTGGTCACATCCCAGTCCACACTGTCTTCCGGGCAAGGGCGCAAGGTGCCGATGCTGGGCGTGAGCGCCAGTTGCCGCGCGCGGCGCTTGCCATGCCAATTCAGGCCGTACTTCTCGTCGGCATCGGTGACGCTGGCATCGCCCACCAGAGCTTTCAGCACGTCCACGTTCACGGCCACGCCGGTCGCGCCCTCGGTAATCAATTCCGGGAACAGCGCCTTGAGTTGCTCAATGTTGCCCGCCACCAGGTCGGCGGACTGGGCCACGGGGCTGGCAGCTGCGAGTTTTTCCATGATCTTCTCCATCATTCGTTCAATCTTCAAAGCTGTTGTTGCGCAGCGGCCAGTTCGGCTTGGATGCGCTTGAGCGTCAGGTTCAGCTCCACCTGGCGCGCCAGTTGTTTTTCCTTGGCCGCCTCGGCCCGCAGGCGACTGATCTCGCGTTCCAGCCACCGGCAATCAATCAATGCCTGTCGCCGCGCCGCGGTCTGTTCGGGTGTTGCAGCGGTTTGATAGATTCCTGTCCGTCGCGCTGCGTGCAGGGCCTGCACGCATACGATCCATCCTTCATAGAGGACATTTAGCGAAGCTTGGGGCTGACGCGTAATCGCAAGCGACTGCACGAAATCCTGCTCGATGTGGGAAGCTGCCTTCGCATCAGCTCCAGGTCTGCCGTCAGCTGCTTGAAACAGCGAGGTCGACACCAGATCGCCATCTAGCACGATCTTGCCCGCCTCGTTCTGCGCCCAGCGCTTATGAGCCAGCGAGAGGGTCAGTGTTGACCCCTCAGCCCGTTCTTTGTCCAGCAGCAACAGCACCGGATAAGGCACGGCCCGATGCACCAGTTCTGCAAGGCGTGAAAAGCTGGCCGGCTTGGCGGCTGCGCGCAAAGTGGCGGCCAGCACCGCGACCTCCAGGTACTCGCGCTGCGCATCGCGGTACTCGGGCACGCCGATGGTGTTGGGCTTCAGGGCGGCCAGCCACTGGATGTCTTCAATCGCATCGGAGATCAAGCGCTTGTCAGACGCAGTGGGCGCACCGTTCTCCAGCAACAGCTTCTTGGGCACGCGCTGATCCACCCTCGCGCTGTCCGGGAGACTCAGGACACTGACGACATCTGACCAGTTCATCACGAGAGTGCCGCTCCAAATGCTTTGACCGTTTCTTCGCTGTCGCGCCCGGAAATGGCTTTGCCCATGGCCTGCTCGATCAGATTCAACAGTGCCGTAGCGCGTTGACGGACAAACGCATCGAAGTCGTCCGATCGCAGCGCAGGCACCGGGATCACGTGGGAGAGCAGAAACTCGTCCAGGCTATCGGGGGCCACCTGCTTGGCTTTCTGGATGCGTGCGAGGTACACGCTGGGCGCATCCCCGCTGATGAAACGATTAGTACCAGCAGCCAGAGGTGCCTTGTTGACCACGCTGTTCCATTTCTCCTTGGGCAATTTCTGGTTTTCGCACCAGGCGCGGGGAAACACATGGTGGATGTCGACGGCGTTGTTGAAGTACGTGTTGAGGTCGATCGGCGTACCGCTGACGAAATCCCGACCGCCGTGTTTCATGAGCAAGGCGGCCAGCCCCTTGTAAGCGGCAGCAAGGCGGCTTTGCAGGGACAGCAGGCGCGTTGGTGCAAAGTTGGCGTCGCGCACCGTGCGCGGTTCGCTGCCGCCTTCGACCCAGGCGACCACATCCTGAATGTCCATGCCGAAACGGGTTTCGTTGGCGCCGCCGTACAGCTCGCCCAGAACACCACTCCAGTACCAGCGCAGCAGTTTTTGCTTGACGCCATGTTGCGTTGTGCGGTCTGCCAGGTGCGCACAGATGGCCGACAACGGAACGAGCTGTGTGGCATACGGCAGGCTTCGGTCATCGAAGATCTTTTCCTCAGCCAGCAATTCGGCAGCCCGCTTGAAGCCTTTCTCCAAATCGGATTCCAGCGCCTTGAAGTCCGCCAGCGGCAACTTCAGCACGTCGGAGCGTTTGCAACTGACGGATGTGCCAAGCGCTTTGTGCCTTTGATAACTGGCCAGCAGCGTGACTGCGGTGAGAAAGCTGGTGCCATCCACTGCCGTGAGTACATCGTGCTTGGCGGTTATTCGCTCCTGCCGTGCATCCCAGTCATCGCGCAGGTTGAATTCATCCGCTGCGAAGGTGGCGGTCATCAACTCAAACACCGTCAGCGTGACGCCGCCGGTATTGACCTTCTCGAAGACTTGGCACACGGCTTCGCGTGGCGTGTCTTGGGTCAGTTCGATGGCGGGCACCTTGAACTGTTGGAAGCGCAGCCATATTTCGTTGCGGAACCGCTGCATGAACTGCATGGCTTCCGCTGCGAACTGATGGTGTGCGCTGAAGCCGCTTTCCCAGGCCATGAACCCTTGGATGTCGAACAACAATGCCACGGGAAAGAGCCGCTGGCTGTACTGCTGGTCTGGCGTACTGACGTCCAGATCGACCTTTCGGCCGAAATCCGACGTGACTTGCAGCGTCTCTGGCACCGAGAGTACGGCATCTTCACGGTCCGCCGACTCATCCAGGCATTTGCTCATGTCGAGGAAATAAAGACGACGAATATCCGCGCCTTTCTCCGTGCGTGTCAGCACGGGCTGGCCGCTGCGCAGCGCCAGGTACATAGAGGTCAGGCGTTGCTGACCATCAAGCACGAGGGTCTTTGGTGCAGGCGCAGGCTGCAGGTTCACACCGGCAAACAGTCGGGGTTTGAATGGCACCCCGCCTGCTTCCAGAAACATGACCGCGCCAATCGGGTAGGAGAGCGAGAGGCTTGCGATCAACGACCGAATATGATTGTCATCCCACACCCAACCGCGTTGGAAGTCAGGAAGCTGGATTTGTCCCGATGCAATTCCATCGAGGACATCTTTCAATGCCGGTTCGGCGGTGCGAAAGCTCATGCTGGTCCTTGTATTCAAATACTGAGCTGATCGGGCAACACAACGAGGAATGCCACCACCTCAAAGTCGCCGCTGCCGGCAAACTCGCCTTTCATGGCGTGCGTGCCACCGGGCGTGAACAGGCTGGCCACGGCCCGTTCCTCTTGCTTCCCGGCGACGGAGGCCACCGCCGCAGCGAGCAGCTTCTGGGCGTGGCGCATGTCCTCGCCGCCTTTGGTTGCCTTATCGAAGCGCGCGCAGGCACTGTCATCTGGCCGTTCGCGCCCGAGCGCTAGGCGCTTGAGGCGATCCAGGATGCGCTTGGCCTGCGGGTACTGCAGCAACACGGTGCTGTCATCGCTGACATGCACCAGGTAGTGCGGTGCGAGCGGGTAGTCGGATGTCGTGGCAGGCCTTGCCGCCGGGCCGCAGGCTTGCAGGCAGAAGATCACGCCGGGCGGAATGTCGGCATCCAGCGCGGTGGTGACTGCATAAGCGCCCAGCGGCTGGGTGTCCAGCTTGCCGGGGTGCGTTTTCAGGAACTGCGCTAGGTCGATGCGGAAGTCGGTCAGGGTGAGGTCGGTGATCGCCACGCCAGTCGACAGGTCTTCCATGTCGATCACCGTGTCCTGCAACTTGAGCAGTTGCTTGCGCCGGTACTCCAGGTCGTTCATGGCGTTGCCGGACTGCTGCTCGATCAGGTTCTCTTCGCCAGTGGCCGAGACATCGAGCAGCACCATGCGGCCGCTGACGCGCTGCTCCAGGTTGATGTATTCCTCCAGCTCCATGTTGGGCCAGAAGTTCACGAGCTGGATGCGCTGATTGGGCGAGCCGATGCGGTCGATGCGCCCGAAGCGCTGGATGATGCGCACCGGGTTCCAGTGAATGTCGTAGTTGATCAGCCAGTCGCAGTCTTGGAGGTTCTGCCCTTCGGAGATGCAGTCAGTGGCGATCAGCAGGTCGATTTCGCCTTCATCCGCCAAGTCTTGCGGGCGCTCCTTGGCGCGCGGCGCGAAGGCCGAGAGCACGTCGCCCATGCGCTTACTTAAACCCGGCATAGTGGTTTGAATGCCGGCGCTGCCTGTGACGACCGCCGAATGCACAGCCAGCGTGTCCCTGGCCCAGGGGGCAAGTTGGGCGTAGAGATAGTGCGCCGTGTCGGAGAAGGCGGTGAACACGATGATCTTGCGGTTCGCTTTGCCATCGTGGGTGTTGATGGGCTGGGCGCATTTGCGGGCAATCATGTCGCGCAAGGCTGCCAGCTTGGCATCGCGCACGGAATCCACTTGGCGCGCTGCCGCCAGCAGGGTCGCCAAACGGTTGCGGTCTTCCAGTAGGTCCTGCTTCCAGCGAATCAGATCCACATCGCCCAGCAGCACCTTGACTTTGCGGCCTACCAGCAAGGCCTCAAACGCCGGGTCGTCGATATCGACGTCGGCAATGTCAATTTCTTCCAGCGCTTCAGCATGGGACTCGATGCGTGCCAGCGTGTTCTCTACATCCTTCAGTTGGCGCTGTACGGTCAGGGTGAAGGCCGACACACAGCTTTCCATGCGTTTGAGCACGTTCACGCGCAGCAGATGGATCAGGCTTTCTTCACGATCCGCCTGGCGGAAGAAACCTTCGCCGCCACGCACCTGGGTGCTGTACTTGGCGTCGTAGGCCGCCTGCTTGTGGGGCAGCACATAGCGCAGCGGCGCGTAGCTGGCGAGGGTGAGCCGACGGATTTCCTGATTGATGTCGCGGATGGCACGGAACTCGCCCGCAAGGTCTACGTCGGCCTTGATGTTGATGGGCGGCAGTCGGTCAGGGAAACGGCCGGTCTCGCTGGTGCCGTAGTACTTCTCCACATGCCGCCTGGAGCGGGCAATGGTGAGATGGTCCAACAGGGTGAAGTAGTCAAAGCCCAGCATCTCCACCAACTGGGTGGGGGTCTTCTCAGCTTCGTCCAGTGCCAGCCAGCGATTGAATTGCACCTGCGCCTTGCGGGTCGTGGCCTCGATGCTGGCGATGCCGTGTTCCAACAGGGCGGTGTCGTCGCCTTCGGTGGCAAAGGCAATCTGGTTGCGCAGGTCGGCCAAGCGGTTGTTGACCGGCGTGGCCGAGAGCATCAGTACCCGGGTCTTGACGCCTTCACGAATGATGCGTCGCATCAGGCGGTCGTAGCGCGATTCCTTGCCCTTGTGCGTGGTCTTGTTGCGGAAGTTGTGCGACTCGTCGATCACTACCAAGTCGTAGTTGCCCCAGTTCACATGAGACAGGTCGATGTCGCCCGACAGGCCGCCATCACGCGACAGGTCGGTGTGATTGAGCACGTCGTAGTTGAACCGATCAGCCGCGAGGATGTTGCGCTTGTCGTTGGCCTTGTAAAGCGTCCAGTTGTCGCGCAGACGTTTGGGCGCCAGCACCAGCACGCGGTCGTTGCGCAGTTCGTGATACTTGATGATAGCTAAGGCTTCAAAGGTTTTGCCCAAGCCCACACTGTCAGCAATGATGCACCCCCCAAAGCGATTCAGCTTGTCAATGGCCCCCACCACGCCATCGCGCTGAAACCTGAAGAGCTTTTTCCACACCACGGTGTTGCGGATGCCGGTGGCGGAATTGACAATGCGCTCCTCATCCAGCCTGTCCCCGTTCTCACGGAACAAGTGATGCAGCATCAAGTTGTAGATTGTGCATGGATCGCGGTGCTCGCCAAGGCCTCTTAGCGCTTCAAGAATCGATTCTTGTTTGCCTTCTGGCCCAGCGTAAGCTTCGACACCCTCCAGGCCAACCCACTGGCGATCGATCCACTGAGCGAGCTGCAGGGCTTCATCGGCAGTTTCTGAGGCTTGAATCAAATTCAGAGGATTACTCGGCGTCACGCCGAGACCTGAAGTGCTGAAAGAGAATGATCCCAGTACGGCCTGTGCAGGCACCCCGCCATGCGTCCGCATGACAGCAGCCCCCTGCGGGACCGATCCTTTTGCTAGACGCAGGTCCACCTTCTCATTGATCCATTTCGCACACTGATTTGCCAACCAACGTGCCTGCAGGCGATTTCTCTCGGCACGATCATCATCCGTACCGAGTAGATCAAGGGATTCACTGTCAGCAGGAACGATCAGCCGGACTCGCTCCACGGAGCACAGCGCCTCTCGGAGTTGTGCAAACGCGTAGAGAGAAAACGAAGGCGTTACGCAGTCAAGTCGATTTCCCACCTCAAGAAAGGGACGCATCAGCTCAAGCACGCGCTGCGAACCAGTATTCGAAATTAGCCTCATATCCCTCTCCCCTTGAATCTCTGAGGCGCCGCGAATTCAGCTCCACCGCTAACTCGCCTGAAGCGCCCACGGCATCCAGTCGCCAGAGAGGGATTAAATCACAAAAAAAGCCCGCAGTTACGCGGGCTTGGGGGTAGCCGTCTGGGTCCAAAGGGGCCTCAACTGAGGTTTAACTCATTCCCACTCAATAGTCGCCGGCGGCTTCCCCGAGATGTCATAAACCACCCGCGACACCCCCCGCAACTCATTGATGATCCGGTTGCTCACCGTGCCCAGGAACTCATACGGCAGATGCGCCCAATGCGCGGTCATGAAGTCGATCGTCTCCACGGCCCGCAGCGCAATCACCCACTCATACGCCCGCGCATCACCCACCACGCCCACCGACTTCACCGGCAGGAACACGGCAAATGCCTGGCTGGTCTTGTCGTACAGATCCGCCTTGCGCAGCTCATCAATGAAGATGGCATCGGCCTTGGCCAGCAGCTCGGCGTATTCGCGCTTCACTTCTCCCAGGATACGCACGCCCAGGCCCGGGCCCGGGAACGGATGGCGGTAGACCATGGTGCGCGGCAGGCCGAGTTCGACGCCCAGGCGGCGCACTTCGTCCTTGAACAGCTCGCGCAGCGGCTCCACCAGGCCAAGCTTCATGTGCTCCGGCAGGCCGCCCACGTTGTGGTGGCTCTTGATCACATGCGCCTTGCCGGTCTTGCTGCCGGCCGACTCGATCACATCCGGATAGATGGTGCCCTGCGCCAGCCACTTGGCGTTCTTCAGCTTGTTCGACTCTTCGTCGAAGATCTCAACGAACAGGTTGCCGATGATCTTGCGCTTGGCTTCCGGGTCGCTCACGCCTTCCAGCGCGG
>Ga0209762_100194_pt1 | contig 15981 bp, 9 predicted proteins | sample UppTromiDAQMD021_FD_185834 | JGI IMG/M metagenome (GOLD analysis project Ga0209762, IMG submission 185834) | Upper troposphere microbial communities from Maryland, USA - DAQMD-021 (SPAdes) (version 2) | ecosystem: Environmental > Air > Outdoor Air > Unclassified | place: USA: Maryland, Virginia... | reverse complement strand
GCCTGCTGCTGCGCCGGCCGGACCTGCTGGAACCGCAGCTGCGTGCGCTGTACCGCGCGGCGAAAGACGGCGAACGCCTGTCCATCATGTTCCCGATGATCACCTCGGTGAGCGAGCTGGTCGCTCTGCGCGCCATCTGCGAGCGCCTGCGCGCCGAACTCGAGGCACCCGACGTTCCAATCGGCATCATGATCGAAGTGCCGGCCGCTGCCGCGCAGAGCGATGTACTGGCCCGCCACGCTGACTTCTTCTCGATTGGTACCAACGACCTGACCCAGTACGTGCTGGCGATCGACCGCCAGAACCCAGAACTAGCGGCGGAGGCCGACAGCCTGCACCCGGCGGTGCTGCGCGCGATCCGCGCCACGGTCGATGGCGCGCGCCTGCATGGGCGCTGGGTGGGTGTCTGTGGCGGACTGGCCGGCGATCCGTTCGGCGCACTGCTGCTGGCCGGCCTGGGCGTGGACGAGCTGTCGATGACCCCGAACGACATCCCGGCCGTGAAGGCGCGGCTGCGTGGCAGCGCGCTGGCCGATCTGCAAGCGCTGGCTGCGACGGCGCTGGACTGCGAAACCGCCGAGCAGGTGCGCGCCCTCGACGGAGCCCGCGCATGAACGCCGGCGCCGTCACCATCACCCTCAACCCGGCGATCGACCAGACCGTGCGCCTGGCGCGCCTGCACCCGGGCCAGGTGCACCGCGCCCGCAGCAGCCACGACGATGCGGGTGGCAAGGGCATCAACGTTGCCGCCTGCCTGTCCGACTGGGGGGTGCCGACAACGGCTCTGGGCGTGCTCGGCGACGGCAACGACGGCGTGTTCCGTGCGCTGTTCTCGGCGCGTGGCATCGCCGACGGTTGCTTGCGTGTTCCGGGCCGCACCCGCACCAACATCAAGCTGGTCGAAGAGGATGGCGGCGAGACCACCGACATCAACCTGCCCGGGCTGGCACTCGGCAACGCCGACCTGGACGCGGTGTCGCGCCGGCTCGCCGCCCTGCTGCAGCCGAACCTGCCGGTGGTGCTGTCCGGCAGCCTGCCGTCCGGGCTACCGGCCGACGCATGGGCGCGCTTGCAGGCACAGGCCGGCGCCGCCGGTGCGCGCGTGCTGCTGGACACCAGCGGCGACGCACTTGGGGCTGCATTGAGCGGCGCACAAGGCGCACTTCCCTACGCGGTCAAGCCCAATCGCCACGAACTGGAGGCCTGGACCGGCACGCCGTTGCCGGATCGAAACGCCCTGCAGGCGGCGGGCGTGGCCCTGGTCGAACGCGGGGTCGCGCTCGTAGCGATCTCGATGGGCATCGACGGCGCGCTGTTCATTGATCGCGGCGGCGCGCTGGTCGCGCGACCAGCGCATTTGGCGCAGGGCAGTACGGTCGGTGCGGGCGACGCCATGGTGGCCGGCATCGCCGCCGCACTGCTGGAGCCCTCCTTCGATCTGGCCGGCTGTGCACGATTGGCCACGGCGTTCTCGATGAGCCGCCTGGAAAGCGGTGACGCGCGACGGCTGGATCCGGCGCAGGTGCGCCAGTGGACCGGCGACGTATTGATCGAGCGGTTGGATTGAGACGACTGCAGGCGGCGCTGTTGCTGGCTTCGAGCAGCGCACAGTGCCTCCTGCAAGGACGAACCCGAAGCATTCCAGGAGTTCCCATGCAAGTTTCCACCGTAGTCATCGCCGCAGGCGATCGCAGCATCGAAGCGGTTCTCGCCGCCGAAGCGCTACGCCGCGCCGCCCGCCAGCGCGGGCTCGAGCTGATGATCGAAATCCGCAGCGATCAGGGCGTGACCGGCGCGCTGCCAGCCGCAGATGCTTCCGCCGCGACACAGCTGCTGCTTGTGGGTGACGGCGAGGCGGATAGCTCCCGCTTCGGCAACGCCCAGATCGTGCGCGCGAGCCTCGGCGAAGTACTGGACGATCCGCTTGCAGCGCTGGCAACGTTGTCGGCCGCAACCACGGCAGGCACCGGCAAGCACATCGTCGCCGTCACCTCCTGCCCGACCGGCATCGCCCACACGTTCATGGCGGCCGAAGGCCTGCAGCAGGCGGCCAAGGCGTTGGGATACGCGATCCGGGTGGAAACCCAAGGCTCGGTGGGCGCGCAGGACGCGTTGAGCGACGAGGAAATCGCGGCCGCCGATCTGGTGCTGATTGCCGCCGACCGCGAAGTCGATCTGTCGCGCTTCGCTGGCAAGCGCCTGTTCAAGAGTGGCACCAAGCCGGCGATCAACGACGGCCAGAACCTGATCCGCAAGGCACTGGCCGAGGCCGGCGTGCAGGCGGGCACCGCGACTCCGGGCCGCACGGCCGAGAAAACCAGGGCCACCGGTCCCTACAAGCACCTGATGACCGGCGTGTCGTTCATGCTGCCGTTCGTCACTGCCGGTGGCCTGCTGATCGCACTGGCGTTCGCACTCGGCGGCATCTATGCCTTCGATGACGCGCACAAGGGAACGCTGGCGTGGTCGCTGTTCCAGATCGGCGCCAAGTCCGGCTTCATGTTGATGGTGCCGGCGCTGGCCGGTTACATCGCCTACTCCATCGCCGACCGGCCCGGCATCGCGCCCGGCATGATCGGTGGACTGGTTGCGGTCAACATGGATGCAGGCTTCATCGGCGGCATCCTCGCCGGCTTCATCGCCGGCTACGGCGTGTATTGGATCAACCGTGCGCTGCGGCTGCCGCGCAGCCTGGAAGGCCTCAAGCCGGTGCTGATCCTGCCAGTGCTGGGCACACTGCTGGTCGGCCTGTTGATGATGTACGTGATCGGTACGCCGGTCGCCGGGCTGCTGGCGTGGCTGACCGACTGGCTGCGCGGCATGCAGGGCAGCAGCGCGATCCTGCTCGGCCTGTTGTTGGGTGGAATGATGGCAGTGGACATGGGTGGGCCAGTCAACAAGGCTTCCTATGCCTTCTCCACCGCATTGATCTCCAGCCAAGTCTATACGCCGATGGCGGCGACGATGATCGGCGGCATGACGCCGCCACTGGGTATCGCGCTGGCGACGTGGCTGTTCAGCAACCGCTTCACCGCCGAGGAGCGCGGCACCGCCGGTGCCGCAGGCGTGCTTGGCCTCAGTTTTGTCACCGAAGGTGCGATCCCTTACGCCGCACGCGATCCGCTGCGCACCATTCCGGCGCTGATCCTTGGTTCTGCGGTGGCCGGTGCGATTTCGATGGCAGCTGGTGTTGAGCTGAAGGTACCGCACGGCGGTGTGTTCGTGCTGCCGATCCCGAACGCGGTCACCCATCTTGGCATCTACCTGCTGGCGCTGGTGGCCGGCGTGGCTGTCACCGCGGTCGCGCTGCGCGTCCTCAAGAAGCCGGTCACGGCTCCCACCCTGTAAAAGGAACCTCGCCCATGACCTCTCCTTCCCGCCGCCTGTTGCCGGTGACCATCCTGCTGGCCCTGCCGTCCGTGGCCGCAGCCACCGACGCGAGCGAGGTCTTCATCCCCAAGCTGGCGTACACCGGCGAAGCGGCTGCCACGCTCGATGGCGGCAAGCGCAGCGGCACGGCCTATGCCGGCCAGTTGATGTTCGGCGCCGACATGAACCTGGACGCTGCGTTTGGCTGGCGAGGTGCAACGGTCAAGGCCTACGGCATCAACCGCCATGGCACCAATCTTGCCAACAGCAGCACGGGCAACAGCACCTCGGTGCAGGAAATCTACGGCGGCCAGGGCACGCGCCTGGCCAATCTGACGCTCGAGCAGAAACTGCTGAACGACCGACTGGTGCTGGAAGCCGGGCGCAGCGTCGCCAACATCCATCATCTCGGTTCGGAGCTGTGCCAGTACTTCCAAGGCAACTCGGCCTGCGGCAACCCGACCTACGTGTTCCGCACCAGCAGTTTCACCTGGTGGCCGGTATCGAGCTGGATGGCCGATGCCACGGCCTGGGTGACGCCGGATGTCTACGTGCGCGTCGGCGCCTATCAGGTCGACCCGAGCCAGGCCGAGGACGGCCAGCACGGCCTGAAATGGAGTACGAACCAGGCCGCCGGGTGGATCGTGCCGTACACGATCGGCTGGCGCAGCCCTGCGTCGGCGCGCCTGAAAGCCAAGTACGAGCTCGGTGGCTGGCAGGACAACTCGACCTATCGCGACCCGCTGCGCGATGCCTATGGCATGCCGGCGCTGCTCAGTGGCCAGGAGTACGCGACACGCCACGGTCGTTCCGGTGCGTTCGCCCGCTTCGAACAGCAGCTTACCGGCGATGGCAGTGGTCGAGGCCTGACCCTTTTCGGCGCCGCGCTCAAGGGTACCTCCGGGCAGTTGATCGAGGATCACTTCCTGCAGGCCGGCCTGGTGCAGAAAGGCACGTTCGCAAGCCGACCGCAGGACAGCATCGCTTTCGTGGTCACCCAGCAGAAGTACAGCGGCATCGCGCTGGAAAACCTGCGCCTTGCCCGTGCCGCAGCGGGTGGCAGCGGTACCCCGCACGGGAGCCAGGTGATGATGGAGCTGAGCTATGGCGTCCAGGTCACCTCGCAGCTTCGGGTCGCGCCGAACCTGCACTACATCGTGCATCCGGATCAGTTCAACGAACCCGCACGCCAGCATGATCTGCCGAATGCGCTGATTGCCGGCCTGCGGGTCGATTGGAGTCTGTAGGAGAGTCCGTTTTCGTCCGCGCGATTGCCGATCAAAGGCTCATGATGCCCACGCAGTCCATTTTGCCCTGCGGGCGGCAGCGACCGGCTCTGGTCAATGACCGCACGTCTGTCCGGTAGCGTGGATTCGATCGACGCCGGCCTCAGCATCACGCTGGTGCATCCAGGCGTTCCCGCCAGCCGTATGTAGGATGCCCGCGCTGTGCGGGCATCCTATCGAGGAACGCACCGTGAACGCTCTTCAGCGCATCGCCGCCGCAGTCAGCTTCGCCGTACTCGTCTCAGCCGCTTCCGCCAGCTTCGCCGCAGATCCCGTAATGGTTGGCGGGGCCGAGATGTACCCGACCAGGACCATCGTTGAAAACGCCGTGAACTCCAGGGATCACACCACTCTGGTGGCAGCGGTCAAGGCCGCAGGCCTGGTCGAGACCCTCAATGGCGCCGGTCCCTTTACCGTCTTTGCGCCCACCAATGCGGCCTTCAACAAGCTTCCAGCAGGCACGGTCGATACACTGGTGAAGCCTGAAAACAAGGCGCAGCTCACCCGGATCCTCACCTACCACGTGGTCCCAGGACGCTTCAGTTCCGCCCAGCTCCTGGCCGATGCCAGGAAGCACGGTGGAAAAGCCACGCTGAAGACAGTGCAAGGCGAGCCGCTTACCGTGGCGCTTCACGACGGCACGTTGTGGGTGATCGACGCCAAGGGTGGCAAAGCGGGCATCAGCATCGCCGACGTCAACCAATCCAACGGCGTCATCCACGTTGTCGATACCGTGCTGATGCCGAAGTAGTGGTGCCCCCTGCCAGACCTGACGCTCCGGCCAGGAGCACGAAGTAGTGGACGAGGATCCGGGCGCATGCCCGGCTCCTCCGTTCACTGAAGCGCCTGGGCCAGCTTGAGTACATCCGCCGGGAATGTCGCGTAGTCATCCAGTGGAGCGCGATGGCTGTCGCGTCGGTGGATGAGGCGCACGGCAACCACTCGCTGTTGCGGAACGATGACCAGGTGCTGGCCCAGGTAACCGTTGGCGGCGTAGGCAACGGTTGGGCCGCGTTGGATGTCGAACATGTCGGACAGCTTGAGTCCACGACGGGTGATCTCGCTGCCATAGTGCTGCGGCCAGTCCGCCCCAAGTCGTTCGGCCACGTCCGCAATCAAAGCACTCTTGCTGTCGAATACCCTGCCCCCGGTGGCCAGCAATGCCTGCTGGACCGGAACGCTGACCTCATGCTGCGCCAGGAAGCCGGCCATCTGGCCTTTCAATTCATAGCGCTCCCATGCCGGAATGCGCCACCACAGAAAACCAACATCCGGGGAGCGGGCACTTGCTCCAGTCAGCAGCGCCACCGACCGCTCGCTCAGCACGCGCGTACCCGCCGGAGTTACGCCGCCATCAAGCAGCAGCTGCCCGATCTTCGCCAGATCGCGGGCACTCAGCGACAATCCGGCCATGCCCAATGGCGTGCCCGCACCGTCCTTCAACCAGGTATATCGGGCAATGCCCAGCGGTTTGAACAGGCGCTTCTCAAGGTAGGCATCCATCGGTTCTCCTGCCAGACGCTCGACAATGCCGGGCAGCAGATTGGTAGCCTTGTTGTTGTAGGAGAACGTGGCGCCTGGATCGCTGCTCAGCTCTGCAGCCAGCGCGAGCTTGACCAGGTCCGGCGCAGCTTCCAGCTCTTCCCCCGCGTTGGCCACGTTCTGCAGGCCAGAGGTATGGTCCAGCAGCATACGTACCGTGATGTCCCTTTTCCGCCCCTGTTTCCACTCCGCGAAGATGTTGCTTACCGCCTCGTCGACCGAGGCCAGTTTTCCGTCGTCCAGCAGGAGCATGATGGCCAGCGCCACCACCGACTTGGTGGCCGACATGAGGTGAGCCGGCTCTTCGCCGGTCTCTGGCTGTAGCTCCAGCAGTGTTTTTCCATCCTTCCAGACAAGCACCGCGTCGGAATGCGCGGCACGGGCGTTGCGTTCGATCATCGCGACGGCGTCGGCCGTGGTGGTCGTGCTGGCCAGAGCAGGGAGGGCCAGCATCAAGGCCGCGAAGCCGGACAACCATCGTGCAGTTTTCATGGGCAGCTCTTCCGGTGAATGCCTGCTCACATTGACTACAACTGTAGTCACAGCCGAGTGCCTGAAGTCATGCCCGGCCACATGGCAGCATCAGCGCCGCGCGACCCACATGGCCCCGTAGCCCGCCAGCGGATACGCGAAGCCGATGACCCGTGCTGCCGGCCCGCTTTCTGATGGTTCCGATCCGGCCGTTGCAGTGGCAGGCAGGGCGCAACGCCGCTCGATTTCGTTTCGCATTGCAGCAAATGCGGCGTGCCAGGCAGCCCTGCTGATCGCTCAACTGCCTGATTTCCCGAGCATCTGGTCATCCATCGTTCATTCTGATTGACAGCGTTGTCAGGCGGCGCTTACAAGAGCCCACGTCCGGCGCGTGGCGCGGGAACGTCCAGACATCACTTATGGGGAGAGAGGGACCCTATGACCGGCCATTTCAGGAAGAGCAGACTCGCACAGGCAGTACTTGCCACCATCGTCACCGCCACTGCAGCGCTGCCGGTCGCAGCGCAAACAGCCAAGGAAAGCAGCTCCACCACCACCAGCGAGGCACGGGAGGCCTCAACGCTGGACGCCGTCATCGTCACTGTCGAACGCCGGGAACAGGACCTGCAGAAATATGCAGGTACCGCCCAGGCAATTTCCGCGGACGATACGCGTGCGCTGGGCATCAACAATGAGCTGCGCAACATCCAGGCCCTGGTGCCGGGCATGAGCATGGCCAACCAGGAAGGCAACCTGGAGATCTTCATCCGCGGCGTGGGCTCTTCGAACAACACTGAGCTGGGTGATCCGGGTGCCGCGCCTCACATCAACGGGGCCTACATTGCGCGACCGCGCGGTCTGGGCGGCATGTTCTACGATGTCGAGCGCGTGGAAATCAACAAGGGCCCGCAGGGCACCCTGCGCGGTCGAAATGCACTGGCCGGCACGCTCAACATCATCACCAAACGTCCTGATCTGGGAGCCTTCGGCGGATATGTACAGGCCGAAGTCGGTAATCGTGACCACCGGGGTGGCGAGTTCGCACTGAACCTGCCGATCGGCGGTGGCGCGGCCTTCCGCGTGGCCGGCTACAAGGTGGAGAAGGACTCTCCGTTCAAGAATGCGGGGCGCGCGCAGGACCTGGAACCGGCAGGCGTGCAGGACGATCGGGGGGCACGCCTGTCGTTCCTCTACCAGCCGGATGACAAGCTCTCGATCTTCGCCATGGCCGACATCGGCAAGGAAGGCGGCACGGGCTATCCCGGTGCCAACGTCTACACTGCCGCGAAGGCCGGTTATCTGCCGGACGATGTCGACCTGCGCAAGATCATCTACCGTGGCGCGCAGGGCAAGCTCGACAGCACCAACTGGGGGGCGCAGACCAGCATTTCCTACGACTTCGGCAAGGTGGCGGTGGAGTACAACGGCAGCTACCGCAACGTGGACTACCGCCAGACCAATGCGCAGAGCGAAGGCATCCTCTGGCCGGGCCGCAACATCGATCCGGTATCGCCCAGCAACCCGGGTGGCATCGACTACGACAACTACTCCACGCAGTATTGGCTGACCGAGTCGGAGTCGCAGGTGCACGAGCTCCGCTTCACCTCGGACCAGGACGCGCGGCTGCGCTGGACCACCGGCCTGTTCCATTTCAATGAGGACCAGCGGGTCGGCTATCTCTCGCTGGTCGACAAGGGACGCTGGTACTCGGGCACCGAGTTCACAATGCCCAAGGTCAACGGCAAATCTTCGGCGATATTTGCCGACGGTACCTTCGACGTCACAGATCGCCTGCGGTTGAAGGGCGGCCTGCGATACTCCGAAGAGAAGAAGTCGCGTTACGGCATCGGCGGCAACTGGTCGCTGGGCCTGCCCGGCCAGGGCGGCGACTTCGCCACGCGATTGGGAACTCCGGGCTTCGAGCCGGCCTTCATGAGCCGCCCGAATTTTGATGTCAGCAACATCACCTCGCAAGCCGAGATGGCCCGTTTCCTGCTGCAGGGCGTGCTGCGTCACGGTCGCAATGATACGTTGCTGCAGCAGATCGGTGCGGTGCCCGACGGCGGCCCCTTCGGGTGTGTGGATCGTCCCGACATCGGCGGCGACACCGTCGACTGCCCGTACCAGAGCTGGGCCCAGGTCAGCGCGATTCCTGCCCAGCAGTTCGGCAGGAGCAAGTTCAGCTTTACCGACTGGCGCGCGGGTTTCGAGTACGACGTGAGCGACGACAGCCTGCTGTACGGCCTGGTGTCGACCGGCCACAAGGCGGGCGGCTTCAACGACACGTTCGATCCGAAGGAGATTCCGGAGACGTTCAAGCCCGAATCGATCATTGCCTACGAAATCGGCAGCAAGAACTCGTTCCAGATGCTGGGCCGAACCTCGACCTTCAACGTCAGCGGCTTCTATTACGACTACAGCGACCAGGTGTTCCAGGACCTGGCGGTGATCGCCACCAACCCGACCACTGGCGAAGCCACTGGCTATGCGCTGGTCAACCGCAATGTCGGCAAGTCGGCGGTGTATGGCCTGGAGGCGGAAAGCAGCCTGCGCTTCCCGCACAACTTCATGGTCAACATCAATGCACTCTGGATGGATAGTGAGATCAAGCGCGGCACCGTCGCCGATGTCCGCAGCCAGAACTACGACGCCGGTGGTGCCACTTCGTTGATCGACCTGTCCGGCAATGAACTGCCGCTGGCCTCGAAGCTCACCTTCAACGTGCGCCTGCAGCACACGACCGAGCTGCGCTTCGGTACCTTCGACTGGCAGTTGCTGGCCTCGTACCGATCGGCCTTCTTCCTGACCCAGTACAACAACCGGGACGTGGAGTTCATCCGCAAGGATGCGGTCACTGGCGAACTGGTTCATGACCGCACGCAGAGCGCTGCTGCCGCAGGCTTCCCGGACCGTCAGCGCGGCGAGACCACCTTGAACGCCGGCATCGGGTTTACGTCACTGAGCGGCAATTGGCGGGTCGAAGCATGGGGCAACAACCTGCTCGGCAACGACGTCTCGCAGAAGGCGCTGGTCGGATCGGGCATCAACGTTCGCTTCCTGAACGATCCGCGCAGCTACGGCCTGCGCCTGCGTTACCAGTTCTGAGCAACACCGCCATGAAGGAGGGCCGGGTTCGCCGGCCCTCCCCATGCACCCACCTGTTCCCGCCCTGTGCGTCAACGCGCAGGGCGTCGTCCTGTACGACATGACATGAGAATCATGAAACACACAACCCGCTGGTCGCAGTTCGGTGTACTCATCACGGTCTTCTTCTTCTGGGGCTTCGTTGCCGCAAGCAACGGCATCCTCATTCCGGTGTTCAAGAAGGCGTTCCATCTCAGCCAGGCGCAGAGCATGTACGTGGCGATGGCCTTCTACGTTGCCTACACCGCTGGTTCACTGATCTACATCGCCGTTTCACGTGCCATCGGCACCGACCTGTTGCATCGGGTGGGCTATCGCAACGGCATCTGCATCGGCCTGCTGGTCTCGGCACTGGGCGCCCTGCTCTTCTATCCAGCAGCCAACACCGGCTCGTTTGCACTGATGCTTTCCGGCCTGTTCATCGTGGGCCTCGGCTTCTCCCTCCAGCAGATCGCGGCCAATACGCTGGCGGTGATCATGGGTGACCCGGCCACCGGATCGCAGCGCCTGACCATGGCCGGCGGCGTCAACAACCTGGGGGCAACAGTGGGCCCACTGCTGGTGAGCATTGCCATCTTCGGCAGTGTGTCAGCGGGCAATACAGAGGCCAGCATCGAGAGCGTAAAGATACCGTACCTGGTACTGGGCGCCGCCTTCGTACTGGTGGCCGTGCTGCTGCGGGTCTCGAGCGTGCCCAATCATGTCGACCTGTCCGCGACGGTCCCCGCAGGCGTAACCGGGGCAGATCACCAGACAGACCGCAGATCTGCGCTTGCTTACCCGCAGCTGGTCATGGGCATGATCGCGATCTTCCTCTACGTCGGCGTGGAGGTATCGACCATCGACAATCTTCCGGCCTACCTTGAACAGCCCTTGAGCAAGGGCGGACTGGGCCTGGAAACCTCGGTGATCGCCCCGTTCGTGTCGCTGTACTGGGCCAGCCTGATGATCGGCCGCTGGGGTGGTGCCGCAGGTGCGTTCGATGTGCGCGCAGGCACCCAGAAGCTGTTGATGCTGGTGCTTCCGTTCGTCGCGTTCGCCATCTACCTCGCCGTGAACGCGGTATCAGGCCACGACTCCGGGCAGTTCCTCCACTACGCGCCGGTGATCGTCCTGATGATCATCGCCACCCTGGCCAGCAAGGGCAGTCCATCGCGCATGCTGCTGTACTTCGCCGTGTGTGGCATTGCGGCGCAGTTGGTCGGCATGTTCACCACCGGCATGACCAGTGTCATCGCCTTCATCAGTGTCGGGCTGTTCTGCAGCACGATGTGGCCCTGCATCTTTACCCTGGCCATCTCCGGCCTGGGCCGCCACACCAATCAGGCAAGCAGCCTGCTGATCATGATGATCATGGGCGGCGGCATCGTCAGTTGGGCGCAGGGCGCACTCGCCGACAAGGTCGGTGTGCATTACAGCTTCATCATTGGCGTGCTGTGCTTCTGTTATCTGGCGTTCTACGCCTGGGCTGCCGGCCGTACACTTCGTCGCCAGGGTGTTGATCTGGAGCGATTGGCGACCGAAGCGGGCCACTGAGCCGCGCCCCTGCCCTGCCAGCGCGGCCTGCCGATCGCGCCGGCCGGCCGTTGGACCGCATTCAATCGTGACGGACCGGTCCCGTGGATCGCCGGACCTGCAGGGCGTAGTCAATATCGACCACACCACCGCTGCCGAGCTCGCGCACTTCCTTGATCAGCTCCATGGCCGCCCGCCGGCCCATCTCACGGGTGGGCTGGCAGACGGTGGTCAACGCCGGATAGATCTGGCGGGCAATCGGCGTGTCATCGAAACCACAGACCGAGATGTCGCCCGGCACCGAAAGGCCGTGCTCGAACACCGCGCAGATGACCCCCGCCGCCATATCGTCGTTGGCGGCGAAGATGGCGGTCGGCCGATCAGGTCGATCAAGCAGCGCGTTGGCACCGTTGTAGCCTGATTCGTATGAAAACTCGCCCTCCAGCACCAGGCTGGGGTCGTAGCGCAGCCCCGCCCTGCGCAGGCCTTCACGGTAGCCTGCCAGGCGCCACATGCTTGCGCCGTGCGCGGCGTGCCCCTTGATATGGGCGATGCGGGTATGGCCGAGCGAGGCCAAGTGTGCGATCAGCGCAACCACCGCGCCGATCTCGTCCACCACCACGCCCACGTTTCGATTCTGTTCCTTTGCCGAAATGCTGGAATACGGGATGCCCAGGTCGACCAGGCGCTCCAGCAGGGCGCTGTCGTCGGTCAGTGGTGGCGTCAGCACCACGCCGTCGAGCTGCGACTGCATGATCAACGACTCGACCTTCTCCACGATATCGGCTGCGTCGTAGATCAGCGGCGCCAGCATCAGGTTGTAGTGCTGTTCCATGCAGGCATCGAGCACCCCCATCTCGATCTCCATCAGATAGTTCGAGGACGGATTGTCGAACAGCATCGCGATCAGGTAGGAACGCCGGCCGGCAAGGACACGCGCCGAGGGCAAGGGGCGATAGCGCAGCTTTTCCACTGCAGCATCAACACGGGCACGCGTACTCTTGGAGACGTTCGGCTCGTTGTTGAGCACGCGCGATACGGTCTTCATGGAGACCCCGGCCGTTGCCGCGACATCCTCGATGCGCACGCGTCCCGGCCTGCCTGCGGGTACCTGTTCAGGTCCCGGCATCCCCCGCCCTCTGCCCGTCATAGCCTCACCATCTGTACCGGAACCCCGCACCACGGGATGTGGATGCAGATGCAACTTTATCCTCAAATCCGATGCCGCTGTGCAGCAAGCAATCGTCTCAAGGGCTGGGTATGCTCGAATTCGACTGACAACGCTGTCAGGTTGCTTTCTGGTCTGCACGCCCCCTTCAAGCCAACCATCCGAGATGATCGTTCCCATGAACTTCCGTCATTCCGATCGTGCGAAGCGCAACCCCGGTTTCCGTCTACACCACCTGATGCTGACCGCCGCGCTCGCCTTGGCGCTGGCACCCGCTATCGGCGCGACCCCTGCCCCGCAGCGCGAAGCAGGCACGATCACAGCCGCCAACTGGCCGAAGGCGAAGTGGCCGCTGGCCAATGATCCGGCAATGGAGAAACGCATCGACGCACTGATCGCGTCGATGACGCTGGAGGAGAAGGTCGGCCAGATCGTGCAGGGCGATATCGCCAGCGTCACGCCTGATGACGTGCGCAAGTACCGACTGGGCTCAATCCTTGCTGGTGGCGCGTCCGACCCGGGCGGTCGCTACAACGCCAAGCCCGCCGAGTGGCTGGCGCTGGCTGACGCGTTCTGGGAAGCCTCGATGGACACGCGCACTGGTGGCAAGGCCATCCCGATCATATGGGGCATCGACGCGATGCATGGCCAGAGCAACGTGGTTGGCGCCACCCTGTTTCCGCACAACATCGGCCTGGGCGCGGCGCGCAACCCGGAACTGCTGCGGGAGATCGCAAGGATCACCGCTGCCGAAACCCGCGTGACCGGCATGGAATGGACGTTCGCGCCGACCGTGGCGGTTCCGCAGGATGACCGTTGGGGTCGTACCTATGAAGGTTACTCCGAGGACCCTGCGCTGGTGGCGAGCTATGCGGGGCCATTCGTCGAAGGCCTGCAGGGCAAGGTCGGCGCGGCCGATTTCCTTGATGACCACCACGTGATGACAACGGTGAAGCATTTCCTCGGTGACGGGGGAACCGACAACGGCAAGGACCAGGGTAACACCACCGTCAGCGAGGCCGCATTGCGCGACATCCACGCGGCCGGCTATCTGCCGGCGATCAACGCCGGTGCGCAATCGGTGATGGCATCGTTCAACAGCTTCCATGGCGAGAAAATGCACGGGCACAAGCCATTGCTGACCGATGTGCTGAAGGGCCGGATGGCGTTTGGCGGCTTCGTGGTCGGCGACTGGAACGGCCATGGCCAGATCAAGGGCTGCACCAACACCGATTGCGCGAAGACCTATGTTGCCGGCCTGGACATGGCGATGGCGCCGGACAGCTGGAAAGGCATGTACGAAAGCACGCTGGCCCACGTAAAGGACGGCAGCCTGACGAAGGCACGGCTGGACGACGCGGTGCGCCGCATCCTGCGGGTAAAGATGCGCATGGGCCTGTTCGACAAGCCCAGGCCCTCGGAGCGGGCACTGGGTGGCAAGTTCGAGCTGCTCGGAGCGCCGGCGCATCGCCAGATCGCGCGGCAGGCCGTGCGCGAATCACTGGTGCTGCTGAAGAACCAGAATCAGTTGCTGCCACTGTCGCCGAAGCAACGCGTGCTGGTGGCGGGCAATGGCGCCGACGACATGGGCCGCCAAGCCGGCGGCTGGACGTTGAGCTGGCAGGGCGACGGCACGCGCCGCGAGGACTTCCCGAATGCGGAAACGATCTGGGAAGGGCTGGAGGCACAGGTCAGATCGGGCGGCGGCCAGGCCGAGCTGGTGGCCGATGGTCGTTACCGCAACCGTCCCGATGTGGCCATCGTGGTGTTCGGCGAAGAGCCGTACGCCGAGTTCCAGGGCGACCTGCCGAATCTGATGTTCAAGAACGGCAAGTCCGGCGACCTGGAACTGATGCAGCGCTTGAAGGCCGACGGCATTCCGGTTGTCGCGGTCTTCCTGGGTGGACGCCCGCTGTGGCTCAACCGCGAAATCAATGCAGCCGACGCCTTCGTTGCCGCCTGGCTGCCCGGATCGGAAGGTGCCGGCGTGGCCGATGTCCTTCTGCGCGGGGCCGATGGCCGGGTGCAGCACGATTTCCGCGGAAAGCTGAGCTTCTCGTGGCCACGCCGCGCCAACCAGTACCAGAACAACGTGGGGCAGAAGGACTACGACCCGCAGTTCGCCTTCGGATACGGCCTGACCTATGGCGACAAGGGAGACCTGCCTGCTCTTTCCGAGGACCCGGGCATTGATCCGGACGCCGCAGGCAGTGGCACCCTGTTCGATCGTGGTGTGGCCGGCACCGGCCTGATGCTTCGCCTGACTGCCGCCAATGGCGAATCGACCGATGTCGTGCATCCCAATGCAACAACTGCCGACCAGTCACTGGCGATGGTCGCGATCAATACCGATGTGCAGGAGGGCGCACGCCAGTTCAGTTTCCGGGCGCCGGCCACGGTGGCGTTGCAGGCCAATACTCCGCTGGACTGGTCGCGCGAGACCAACGGCGAGCTCTCCGTGGTAGCGACCGTGCGTGTCGAACAGCTCCCGGCGGAATCCGCAGTGACACTCGGTACTACCTGCGGGGCGGCGTGTGCTGCCGAGGTTGCGCTGGGCCCTGCGCTGTCGGCGGCGCCGCGCAATGAGTGGATCAGGCTGGGCGTTCCCCTCAAGTGCCTGGCCAAGGCCGGGGCAGACATGAGCCGCTTGAACGTGCCGTTTGCGCTGCGCGCCGGAAAGGGCACAACGCTTGCGATCACCTCGGTCGTACTGGGCACCGAGTTTGATCGCAAGGTGGAGTGTGCGACGCAGTAGGCGCGGTGTTGAATGCCTTGGCGCGGCCGTCACGGAACGCGCCGCGCCAGGGCATTCGCTGGGCGGCTGGCACGGTATGATGCCGCAACCCCGGCACTTGCACTGATCGCAGCGGGCGCCTGCACGCCGATCAGATGCACCGGAGAACCGGCGGCAGGGTCGATGGACGGCACCGCGCACGCCTCTACTCCATGCTCGCTTCCCATTCTTCGCTCATCATCTGGATGGCGGTGGCCGTTGCCACTGTCGGCCTGCTGTTCCGTCCGTTCCGCATCCCGGAGTATGTGTGGGCGCTCGGTGCGGCGGCGTTGCTTCCGCTCAGCGGCACCGTGTCGTTCGGCACTGCCTGGCACGCAGTCGCCGAAGGGCGTGACGTTTACCTGTTCCTGGTCGGCATGATGGTGCTGGCCGAGCTCGCCCGCCGCGAAGGACTGTTCGACTGGCTGGCGTTGTACGCAGTCCGCCATGCCGGCGGATCGGGGCGACGCCTGTTCGATCTGGTGTTCCTGGTCGGCACGCTGGTGACGGTGTTCCTGTCCAACGATGCCACGGCCGTGGTGCTGACGCCGGCGGTCTACGCCGCCTGCAAGGCGGCCCGCGCCAATCCCCTGCCCTACCTGTTCGTCTGTGCCTTCATCGCCAATGCGGCCAGCTTCGTGCTGCCCATTTCCAACCCGGCCAACCTGGTGGTGTACGGCCAGCACATGCCGCCGCTGCTGCAGTGGCTGGCG
>Ga0209762_100185_pt1 | contig 17339 bp, 14 predicted proteins | sample UppTromiDAQMD021_FD_185834 | JGI IMG/M metagenome (GOLD analysis project Ga0209762, IMG submission 185834) | Upper troposphere microbial communities from Maryland, USA - DAQMD-021 (SPAdes) (version 2) | ecosystem: Environmental > Air > Outdoor Air > Unclassified | place: USA: Maryland, Virginia... | reverse complement strand
TCCCAGGATCGCGCCCTGGCCCTGGCTACTCTGGCCATCCACGGTGGCCAGTCGCCGGACCCCAGCACTGGCGCGGTAATGCCGCCGATCTACGCCACCTCGACCTATGCGCAGTCCAGCCCGGGTGAGCATCAGGGCTTCGAGTACTCGCGTACCCACAACCCGACCCGCTTCGCCTATGAGCGTTGCGTGGCATCGCTGGAAGGTGGCACCCGCGGCTTCGCTTTCGCCTCGGGCATGGCGGCGAGCTCGACCGTGATCGAACTGCTGGACGCCGGCAGTCACGTGGTGGCAATGGACGATATCTACGGCGGCAGCTTCCGCCTGTTCGAGCGGGTGCGTCGCCGCACCGCCGGGCTGGACTTCAGCTTCGTCGACCTGACCGATCTGGCCGCGTTCGAAGCCGCCATCACGTCGAAGACGAAGATGGTGTGGATCGAGACCCCGACCAACCCGATGCTGAAGATCGTCGACATCGCCGCGGTCACCGCCATCGCCAAGCGCCATGGCCTGATCGTGGTGGTCGACAACACCTTCGCCTCGCCGATGCTGCAGCGTCCGCTGGCGCTGGGTGCGGATCTGGTCCTGCATTCGGCCACCAAGTACCTCAACGGTCACTCGGACATGGTCGGCGGCATGGTCGTGGTCGGCGACAACGCCGAACTGGCCGAGCAGATGGCCTTCCTGCAGAACTCGGTCGGTGGCGTGCAGGGGCCGTTCGACAGCTTCCTGGCCCTGCGTGGCCTGAAGACCCTGCCGCTGCGCATGAAGGCGCACTGCGCCAACGCGCTGGCCCTGGCCCAGTGGCTGGAAAAGCACCCGGCGGTGGAGAAAGTGATCTACCCGGGCCTGCCGTCGCACCCGCAGCATGAGCTGGCCGGCAAGCAGATGGCCGGTTACGGCGGCATCGTCTCGATCGTGCTCAAGGGCGGTTTCGAAGCGGCCAAGCGCTTCTGCGAGAAGACCGAACTGTTCACCCTGGCCGAGTCGCTGGGCGGCGTGGAAAGCCTGGTCAACCACCCGGCGGTGATGACGCACGCCTCGATTCCGGTCGCGCGGCGGGAACAGCTGGGTATCAGCGATGCGCTGGTAAGGCTGAGCGTGGGCGTGGAGGAGCTGGGGGATCTGCAGGTGGATCTGGAGCGGGCGCTGGCGGGTACTGCTGCGTGAATCCGATGACCGTGTCGTCCGCCAACAGCTCGGTTTCGCCACTGGCGATGGTGCGCAGTTTTCTCGGCAACCGCGTATTGATCTACCAGCTGGCCAAGCGCGAGGTCATCAGCCGCTACCGTGGCTCGTTGATGGGCCTGGCGTGGTCGTTCTTCAACCCGTTGTTGATGCTCGCCGTGTACACCTTCGTGTTCTCGGTGGTCTTCAACGCCCGGTGGGGTGGGGATGTGGCACACAAGGGTGACTTCGCGATCATCCTGTTCGTCGGCATCCTCGTACACGGCATCTTTGCGGAGTGCGTCAACCGCGCCCCCAGCCTGATTGTCGGCAATGCCAGCTACGTCAAACGCGTGGTGTTCCCCCTCGATACGCTGCCCTGGGTGGCAATGGGGGCGGCGTTGTTCCATGCGCTGGTGACACTGGTGGTGCTGCTGCTGGCGCAGTTGCTGATCCGTGGCGTCCTGCCCGTGACCGCGCTGTATTTCCCGTTGGTGGTGTTCCCGCTGGTGCTGTTCACGATGGGCCTGGCCTGGCTGCTGTCGGCGTTGGGTGTTTTCGTGCGCGATATCGGCCAGATGACCGGCATCTTCACCACCGTGCTGTTGTTCCTGGCGCCGGTGTTCTATCCGGTGACCGCATTGCCGGAGAACATGCGCAAGTGGATCTACCTGAACCCGCTCACCTTCATCATCGAGCAGTCGCGGGAGGTGCTGATCTGGGGCAAGGCACCTGATTTCATCGGTCTGGGCAAGTACACCATTCTCGCCGCCGTGGTCGCCTGGCTGGGCTATGTCTGCTTCCACAAAATGCGCCGGGGTTTTGCCGATGTCATCTAATGTATCCGCGCACGAACCGGACGATCTTGCGATCCGGGTGTCCGGTGTCACCAAGTGCTTCCAGGTGTATTCGCAGCCACAGGACCGCCTGAAGCAGGCTGTCCTGCCGCGACTCTCCCGTCTGCTCGGCCGACCCGGTGGCATGTACTACCGCGAGTTCTGGGCGCTGAAGGGCGTCGACTTCGAGGTGCGCCGTGGAGACACGGTGGGCATCATCGGTCGCAACGGCTCCGGCAAGTCGACCCTGCTGCAGATCATCTGCGGCACCCTGCAGCCAACCCACGGCGAAGTGACCGTGCGGGGTCGCGTGGCCGCATTGCTCGAGCTTGGTGCCGGCTTCAATCCGGAATTCACCGGACGCGAGAACGTCTACATGAGCGCCTCGATCCTCGGCCTTTCGCGCGAGGAGATCGATCGCAAGTACGACGACATCGTGGCATTCGCCGACATCGGCGACTTCCTTGAACAGCCGGTCAAGACCTACTCCAGCGGCATGTACGTGCGTCTGGCATTTGCCGTGATCGCGCATGTCGATGCCGATATCCTGGTGATCGACGAAGCGCTGGCGGTCGGTGATGCGATCTTCGTGCAGAAGTGCATGCGCTACCTGCGCAAGTTCCGTGAGAACGGCACGCTGCTGTTTGTCAGCCACGACACCTCTTCGGTGCTGAACTTCTGCCAGAGTGCCGTCTGGCTGGATCGCGGCGACATGCGCATGCATGGCACTGCGCAGGAAACCTGCAACGCCTACATCGAATACTGCTCGCAGGAAGTGTATGGCGATACGGTCAAGCTGCAGTCACGGCAGGCCGCTGCCCGTGCCGCGGAGGCATCGCCTGGCATCCCGTCGCCAGCCCGGATCGAGAAGGACCTGAAGGTCGAGCTGTTCGACAACGTCGCCAATTCAGCCGGTTGGCAGTCCGGCGTGGCAAGCATCGACTCGGTCACCCTGTGCAACGAGGACGGTGAGCCCTTCACGACGTTTGCCGGTGGCGAGCATGTCGTGCTGAAAATCCGCGCGACTGCGCATGATCCCCTGACGAGTCCCTTGATCGGATTCTTCGTCAAGGATCGCCTTGGGCAATCGCTGTTCGGTGAACACACCTACACCTATATCCAGCCGCCGATGGAAGTGGAGGGTGGCACCGGGTTGGAAGCGTCGTTCCGGTTCACCCTGCCGCTGCTGCCCAACGGCGAGTACTCGATGACCGTCTCGATCGCCGAAGGCGACCCGTACACCAACACCCAGCACGCCTGGCTGCATGATGCGGTGCTGATCCGGGTGGCCTCGCCCAAGCTGCGTTATGGCCTGGTCGGTATCCCGTTCGAGGAAGTGACCATGGTCCGCACCCGTCAGCCGCAGCCGACAGGAGAGCCGCAGTGAGCGCATCGCAGGGACCGACGGTGACCGAAGCGCACGGCTTCATTCCACCACTGGCCAGTACCGACCCGCGCATCAGCGTCGGTCGATACACCTATGGTTCTCCGCAACTGAAGGTATGGTCGGAAGGTGAACGCATCGAGATCGGGGCGTTCTGTTCGATCGCCGATGACGTAGTGATCTTTGGGGGCGGCGAGCACCGTCTGGATTGGGTGACCACCTATCCATTGCGCATCGCGCTGAATTCCCCCGGCGCAGGCCACGACGGGCATCCGCACACCAAGGGGCCCACCCGCATCGGCAACGACGTCTGGATCGGGCATGGTGCGATGATCGTTTCCGGCGTGACCGTGGGCGATGGCGCCTGTATCGGTGCGGGGGCAGTGGTTTCCCGGGACGTGCCCCCCTACGCCGTCGTTGCGGGCAATCCTGCAAAGGTGGTGCGCAGTCGCTATGACGAACAGACGATTGCCCGCCTGCAGGCGATTGCCTGGTGGAACTGGCCGATCGATCGCATCCGTGCCTTCGAATCGCTGCTCTGCAGCGGTGACGTTGAAGCCTTCATCGCTGCCGCCAGTGCGTCCTGACTCTCTGAACATCTCTCAAGAAACCGGCTGTCCCATGAACGATTTTCCGCTGTCGAACAGCATGCTGATCTCCCCGCGCGAACTGTCGCTGAGCGCGTGGCTGGGTCACATTCCCTTTGCCTCATGGCTGGTCGAGCAGTTGCAGCCACAGTCGATCGTCGAGCTGGGTACACATCGTGGCTCCTCGTTCCTTGCGCTCTGCCAGGCGGTGCAGGAGCAGGGGCTCACTGCGCGCGTGTTTGCCATCGACACCTGGGAAGGTGACGAGCACGCCGGCTACTATGGTGATGAGATCTACAACGCATTGCGCGAGTACCAGCAGCGCAACTATGCCGGCATCTCCGAGATGCTGCGGATGCGTTTCAACGAAGCCCTCCCGTACTTCGCAGACGGCTCGATCGATCTGCTGCATATCGATGGCCTGCACACCTACGAGGCGGTTCGTGAGGACTTTGAAACCTGGTTGCCCAAGCTATCCGATCGGGCAGTGGTGATCTTCCATGACACCTGCGTCCGGGAGCGCGGTTTCGGTGTCTGGCAGTACTGGAGCGAGATCAGTCAGCAGTATCCGGCGTTCGAATTCACCCATACCCATGGCCTGGGTGTGTTGCTGGTCGGCCGGCAGCGTGTTCCTGCATTGGCAGACCTCGCGGCCCGTGCAGCCGCAGGCGACTTTGCGCCGATCAATCGCTTTTTCGACGCGTTGGGCAGCAACATCAAGCGCGCCGAAGAGGTCGAGCGGGTAAATGCAGGGCTGGCGGATGCGCGCAACGAGGTCAATCGCCTCGGAACGCTGGGCCATGAGCTGCAGCAGCGTTGCCTGCAACTGGAGCAGGAAGTGCGTGATGGCCGGGAGCAGGTGCGGCAGGCCGAGCAGCAGGTACAGCAGGCGCGGGAGCGGGCCGAGCATAGCGCGGTGACGGCAGAGGACCTGCGCCGCATCGTCGCCGAGGAGCGTGCCAGGACGGTTGAGGACATTCAGGCTGCACTGGGCCCGCACCTGGATTCGCAGGCACGGTCGATGGACAGGCTGTTGCAGCCCTGGTGGCGCCGCTGATCCACGCCCTGCCAACGAGCAGGATGTTACGTTAGAAGGAGTGCCGGGCGTCGCAGGGGAAAGTAGAGGGCCGCACTCCAGCAATCGATTTTTTCAAGAGACCCATCAGCAGATTGGGTTGAACCACCTCCTAGGGATGAACATGTCTACCGTCAAGCCAATCTGCTTCTATCTGCCGCAGTACCACCCCGTCGCGGAGAATTCGGAGTGGTGGGGACCTGGCTTTACCGAGTGGACCAACGTCGCCAAGGGAAAGCCGAACTTCGTCGGCCATTACCAGCCCCACATCCCGCGCGAGCTGGGTTTCTATGATCTGCGCCTGATCGACAACATGCGGGCACAGGCCGAACTGGCCTCGCTGTATGGCATCCACGGGTTCTGCTTCTACTACTACTGGTTTGACGGCCGCCGCATCCTCGAGCTGCCGCTGGACAACTACCTGAAGAGTGACATCGAGTTCCCGTTCTGCGTGTGCTGGGCCAACGAGGACTGGACCCGCACCTGGGACGGGCTCGAGAAGGATGTGCTGCTCGAGCAGAAGCACGGCGCCGATGAGGATCGCCGGTTTCTGGAGGACATCCTGCCGCTGCTGAAGGATCGTCGTGCGATCAAGGTCGATGGCAAGCCCATGCTGCTGGTCTACCGTGCCGACCTGTTCCCGGACGCAAAGGAAACCGTCGCGCGCTGGCGCCAAGTGGCCCGCGAGAATGGCGTGGGCGAGATCCATCTCGTGGCGGTGCAGTTCTACGGCATTGTGGATCCGCGTGACTGGGGTTATGACGCGGCCGCGGAGTTCCCGCCGCATACCTTCATCGGCGCGGAGAATCGTCTGACGCGACCGATCGACATCACCAACCCCGAGTTCCGTGGTGGCCTCGTCGATTACCGCAAGGTGGTCGCCCAGTCCATCAGCCGGCCCAAGCCCGACTTCCGCTGGTACCGTGGCATCGTGCCGTCCTGGGACAATACCGCGCGGCGCCAGCACACCTCGCACACGCTGGTGGACGCCTCGCCGTCGATCTACGAGTACTGGCTGCGCCGCCTGGTCGAGTACACCCGCGTCAACAACGCGCCTGAAGACCAGATTCTGTTCATCAATGCCTGGAACGAGTGGGGCGAGGGCTGCCACCTGGAGCCGGACCTGAAGCACGGCCTGGCCTACCTGGAAGCGACCCATGCGGCGCTGAACGGAGCCGACGGTGATGAGGCGCTGATGAAGGATGAAGCGTTGCTGCGCGCACTCGGCGGCGAGCGCATGAAGGCGCTTCTGGATGACCGCGAACGCCTGGTCAACGATGTGGTTCTGCTCTCGGCCGAGGTACGCAGGACCAATCCGCAGGGCATCTCTTCGGTGCCCAAGCCTGGCCTGCGCGCGTTCATTGGCCGTTGCCTGCGGCCCTTCCCCCGCCTGCGTTCCTTCGCGGTGCGCGTCTATCACGCGTGGCACGCATGAGTTCCGTCCGTCGCGTTGCAGTTGTAGCCCACTTCGACGCCGAAGGCCGGTTGACTGACTTCACGCGTCGGTTGCTCGAAGGCGTGCTGCGGCACGCGGAGCGCATCGTGCTGGTGTCGACCCGGCTGGCCCCTGACCAGGTGGTAGGCCTGGATGAGCGCATCACAGTCATCGTCCGCGAGAACGTCGGATACGATTTCTACTCGTTCCGGACCGGTGTACTGGCCGTGGAGGCGTTGTATGCCTACGACGAGCTGATCATCGCCAATGACAGTGTGCTGATGATTGATCCGCAGGGCCTGGATCGTGCCTTCGCGAAGATGGCGGAGGTGGAGTGTGGCGCGTGGTCGATGACCGAGTCGCAGCAGGTCAGCCGCCACCTGCAGTCGTATTTCATGGTGCTCCGCAAGGACGTTTTCTTCAGTCAGTACTTCCACCAGTTCTGGCGCGATGTACGGGTGCTCGATGACAAGTGGGAAATCATTCTTTCCTACGAAATCGGCTTGACCCAGTGGCTGTTGCATCACGGTGTACGCATTGCTTCGGCGTTCCAGCCTGGCGCGGAGGGTATGCAGAAGCTGGTCGCACGCCTGAAACGCAAGCGCGAGCGCGATGCGGCTCCGGACAGTGTGGCTGCCCCTGGGGCATTCGAGATCCAGCAGGCCAACCTGGTCCACTACCTGTGGGATGACATCTACCGGCAGTTTGGTTTCATCAAGACCGAAGTGCTGCGCGATGATCCCAATGGCGTGCAGGACGTTGGCCTGTCCAGCCTGATCGCCGACCCGGTGCGCCTGGGCCAGGTCGAGGAGGAAGTCGCCAGGATGCGGGCCACGCGTGTCAACGCGATGCCGCTGCTCGCCCAGTCCAGTGACGGAATTTCACAGGAAGAACTGCAGCGCTATGGTGTCGGCGCCATTCCTGCTGAGAAGCTGAAGTCGCGGTTCGCCATCGTGCTTCATCTCTATCATCTGGACCTGATCGAATCTATCCAGGGCTACATGAAGAACATGATCGTTGATCATGATCTGTTCGTGTCGGTGAAATCGGTTGCTGATCGTCGGGTGGCTGTGCGCTTTTTCGAAGAGCGGAAGGTGCGTGCCTTCGTCTTCGTGCATCCGAACATCGGGCGCGACGTCGGTCCCTTCGTCAGCCTGCTCAATACCGGCCTGCTCGACCGCTACGACGCGGTCTGCAAGATCCACTCCAAGAAGAGCGTGTACCACGATGGCGGTGGCCAGTGGCGGGATGAGTTGATGAAGTCCCTGCTGGGTTCTTCACACACCGTGCTGAAGATCCTGCGTGCCTTCAAGCATGAGTCCAGTTGCGGCATCGTCGGTCCCGAGCACGCCTATGTCAGCAATGCCCGCTTCTGGGGCGGCAATGAGGAACGGCTGCGTCGCCTGGCCGCAGAAACCGGCATCGAGGACGCACGTGTCCGGCTGGGCTTCTTTGCGGGAACGATGTTCTGGTTCCGCCCCGCGGCGCTGAATGCCCTGCGGGAGCGGGCGCTGGCCCTGAGTGAGTTCGACCCGGAAGCTGGGCAGCTGGATGCCACCCTGGCCCACGTGATCGAGCGGCTTTTCGTGCTATGGGTGGAGCAGGCGGGCTACTTTGCGGCGACCACCCGTCAGCCGGATGCTGCGCTGTGTCATGAAAATTACGTGAATCAGGGTATATCTGTACTCCCTACCTGACTACAGAATCGATGGAGCCCAAGATGGATGACGGGTTGTGGTACGAACGCATTGTCCGTTCCATTAACGATCCTTCGCTGGGTTTGCCGGGCTTCCCGCCGGCCTATCAGCAGGAGGTATTCGTCGGGAAATCCAACGAGGCCGCTCTAGCGGAGGCATTTCACTTCTACCAGCTGGTAAAGACGGGCAGCCACCGTTTGCGTCGCAACTCGCCGGTGCTGGACTTTGGTGTCGGCTGGGGGCGTATCCTGCGATTCTTTCTAAATGACGTCGATCCGTCCCACTTGTATGGCGTTGATGTCGATCCCGAGATCCTCGAGGTTGCGCGCTCAACCGGCGTACTGGGCAATCTTTCCCAGATCCAGCCCAACGGCCGACTGCAGCACCCGGATGGGCGATTCGAGGTCATCTACGCGTTCTCGGTGTTCTCGCATCTGTCCGAAGCCTCGGCACGCCTCTGGTTGGCTGAGCTGATGCGGGTATTGAAACCGGGGGGAAGTCTGGTGCTGACCACCACTACGGACCGCTTCCTGGAATTGTGTGAGGCCTGTTCCTACAAGCTCAGCGACCGCAATCAGTACGAGGAAGACTACGCCAGAATGTTTGCTGACCCGGCCGACGCCCGTCGTCGCTACGCTGCCGGTGAGCATGTGTACGCTGCCGTAGCTGGCAACGCTGAGGTGTTGGAAGCATCCAATTACGGCTGGGCAGCAATGCCGCCAGCGTTCGTCGAACGCGAGATCGGCCGGCTGGCACAATCGATCTCATTCATCGAAGCGACCGAACAGCTTCCCCAAGGCGTTTTCACCATCCGCAAACCCGCGACATTCGCACAGCGTGCAGTGAGGAAGTTGCGGGCTACGCTTTCTGCCTGAACGGTGTCCGGGCACGGGTCAGCCCAGTGCCTGGATTCGATCAGCTGCCGATCTGCCGTGATGTTACGGCGTCCTGCCTGTTACCGAAGAAACGCGAGTAAAACACTTTCCCATAGCGGATGAACGGAACTTCGATCAGGCGGTACGTGGCGTAGGCAATGGCAATTGACACCAGTAGAGTGCCGATAGCCGCGATCATGTAGGTCTGCGTCGCTGGCCAGTCATGATGCTGATTGAGCCGGTCGTACCATGGGCGCAGTGTGTTGATAACCGGACCATGTGCAAGATAGAGCGAATAGCTGATCGTGCCCAGGAAACGCGTGAGTCGATTCACCAGCAGGCGAATGGGATTGAGCGCCAACCCGATGATCAGCAATGAATACCAGACCGCTGGCCACATGTAGGGATGACCCGCAAATATTCTGTCGTCCACCCAGCTGTTGCTGCGCGCCACAAAGATGCACGCAGCAGCCAGCAGCAGAAGAATTCCCAGTGAACGCTCCTGCTCATCGGGTTCATTGACCAAGCGTTCTCTGAGCATGTAATAGCACACGGCACCGAATGCGAAGATCGGCAGGTCTTTGATGAACAGCCATTGCTCGATGCTGGCCGCTGTCTCCGGCGAAAGCGGGAGATGAGGCAGGATGAAAATCATCGCGAAGTAAGCAAGGAGGGTAGCCAGCAGCAGCGACCATGCCTCCACGACATTCCGCGTGCGGAAATAGATGATCGGGAAAATGGCGTAGAAGAGCATCTCCACGCCAATGGTCCAGCTGGCCATGACCAAGCCGCTCTGGTTTCCCGGTACCAGGTTGAACACGAAGAATATGCTCTGCAACACCGCAGCAGGGGTAACCGGAAGGTGATACACCTGCGTCATCAGGATGCAGGTGACCACGAGCCACGCGTAGAACAGGGGGGCAATCCTGAAGAAGCGGTGGGTAAAGAAGGACACGATCGGTCGCGCTTCTTTCAATCTCGCAGGCATGGTGAAGAAGAGCGAGAAACAGCTTACGACGAAGAACAGCATGACGCCGGTCCCGCCCTGGGCGACGAATCCGGACAACCAGGATGGAGCTGCCACGCCTCCCACGTAGACCAGATGGAACAGCACCACGTAGGTCGCGGCGATGCCTCGCAGGGCGTCGAGGAAATGCAGCCTTTCACCCCGCCGTATGGACGTGGGCCTGCCTGGGTTCGAGGTATTGTCCTGTGTGACTGGGGAGTTGAGCGATCGCATCAAAGAGGCTCTTGGTCCAGCAGGCGGGGTTGCAGGGCTGCCTGGAAAAGGCGGATATGAAGTTGGCAAGCGGTTGGCAGGTTTGCGGGAACTCGATCTGCCTTGCGCTAAATCGCTGGACTACAATGGGCGCTCAAGCTTCATGGCGTATCAGATCGCCGCCGCCGGGATGCGTACGGCAGCCTAGCCGACCCTGAAGGGATGATTGTCTACAGCGAACCGGCAGTGTCAATGGGTGCTGCGGCCACGTGCTGGATCGGCATCTTCATCCCGCCCACCTACCGAAACAGGAAACAGCATGCCGGAATACAACGTGCCCAACACCGAGGACAAGGCATCAGCCTGGGGAAGACTGGCGTCTGTCATTGCCTGTGTCCTGACCGTGCTGATGATCACGCCGTTGGCTCCCGCCATGCCCTTCCCGGGTTTGGATGGGTCCTGGAGTTACGCGATGAATATTGCCACGGCCGAGCATCTTCGCTTTGGCAAGGACATCGTGTTCACTTTTGGGCCGCTGGCCTCGATCTACACGCGTGTCTACAGCCCTGCCACCGACTGGATGATGCTGTTGGGGTCCGCGCTCATCGCCGTCGCGCTGTTCGCCGGCTTCTTTGCGGTTGCCTCCGCACGCAAGCGTGTGTTTCTGCTGATCCTGCCAGTCGTGATCAGTTTGGCCTGGGGTCGTGATGCGGTGTTCATGCTGGTCCCGGTGCTGATCCCATTCGTGTTGCACCGGGGATTGCAACGCGGGCGTGCGTACACCGCCGCCCTGTGCCTGCTGGCGACAGCTTCGGCTATCCTGCCACTGGTCAAAGGGAACTTTGGCTTGCTGCTTGGCCTGGCGGTGCTGGTCAGTGTGATCATGTGCTGGCGCGTCCAGCGACGTTCCGTTCTTTTGATCATTGCCGTTGCCGGGATTTCCCTGCTGACTGCGTGGTTGGCGAGCGGACAGCGTCTGTTGGACCTGCCGGGCTACTTCATCGCCCAGGCGCCCATTGTCTCGGGCTATACCGATGCGATGTCGGTAAGCGGAAGCCTGCGCGACATTGTCTTCTATCTGCTGGCGGCGCCTGTGCTGATGTTCCTGTCCGTGCAGCGCCCGGTGCGGGAATACTGGTATGCACCAGTGATGGTCGCGGCCTATCTGTTCGTTGCGTTCAAGTCTGGCTTCGTCCGGCACGATGAGCATGCATTCGTCGCCGCTGTCGCTCTTGCATATGTTGGATTTCTGATCGTACTGACGCGACGGGGGCGCTGGGGGGCGACGGCGTTCGTGGTGGCGATGCTCGCATGGGCCGGCATCACCCACACCTACGCCCGCGTCGGCTGGGACAGCAGTGTTGCCCGATTTGCCGAGATGGTGCGCAAACCGCTTTTGGGGACCTGGCAACGCCTGACCCAGCCTGACGTGTTGTCCACGCAGTATGCGGCGATCACCGCCGGATTCGGCCAGCGCGCGCCTTTCGCCGGTTATGTCGGGGAGGCCGATGTCTATCCCGTCGACCTTGCGGCACTGATTGGCTCTGGTGCGACCTGGAAGCCACGTCCCGTACTGCAGAGTTATTCGGTCTACACACCTGCCTTGTTGCGGGCGAACGCCAAGCACTTGCAGCAGGCCCCCCCTGCTCGCGTGTACTTCAACGCCGATCCCATCGATCATCGCTACCCGGCGCTGGAAGACGGCGCGAGCTGGCTGTCCTTGTTGGCTGCTTTCACGCCCAAGGCGCTCGAAGGGGGGTACGCGGTCCTCGAACGGCGGGATGAGGCTAATGAGGTGCTTCAGCCCGTCAGGTTGTCCGAAGTCAATGCCGTCCTCGGGAAAGACGTTGCTGTGGCAGCGTGGCAGGAGCCGGTATGGGTGACGCTGGATATTCAACCCACTCTGCTGGGCAAGCTTTTTTCAACGTTCTACAAAGCCCCCAAGCTGTCGATGAAGGTGCGCTACGAAGATGGTAGTACCGCCGATTATCGAATGATCGCAGGCATGGCGCAGACCGGCTTCCTGCTCTCACCAACGGTGTCCGATGCAAAGGACTTCATTGCTCTCCGTTCCAGCTACATGCACCAGCTGCTGGACGCGAAGCGGGTGGTTTCGTTCGGTGTTGCTGGCGACCGCGGGACCAGCCTCCTGTGGAAGTTGGACTACCGCGTTGCATTCTCCCGCCTTGACGTTCCCCTGTCGGTTGAAGCTGACCGGATCCTGGTACCTGATTGGCAGGCGGCCCAGCCGCTGTCCTCCTACCCTGTATCCGGGGACTGCAACATCGATGAAGCCGATCAACAGCCCGTCAGCGCAAACATGGATTTGCCCAAGCGCCTGTTCACGATTCGTGGCTGGGCTGCGCTGGATGGGCGTCAAGGCAAGACAAACGATGGAACCTTCCTGCTGATCACAAGTGGCGACACGGTGTCTTACCGCGTCGCGACCTCCCAGGTGCCTCGTCCGGACGTCAGCGCACACTTCCAACAGCCTGGCCTCGAACATGCCGGGTATGAGGTGACAATTGATGGCAGTCGACTGCCTGAGGAGGCTCAGATCCACGTGCTGCAGAGCGGTCCGCAGGGCGACGTGCAATGTGCGGGTGCGACGATCACGTTGCGCAGGTTGCAGGCAAAGATACCTTCCTCGTGAAGGATCAGCGCCGGGCGACGATCAGTCTGCGTGTGCAGGCACATTCTGATGAGGCTGGAACAACCGAAGCAGCTGTTGAAGCACCAGTTCGTGGCCTTTGCGATTGGGGTGATTCGACTGCGCCATCAGTTGCCCCCGATCGCCTCGGAACGCCGCAAATGCAGCCAGGCTGTCGACGACGGGGGTGTGAGTGCGTTCACCAAGCTGGCGGATCATTTCGCCTTGGGTGGCAAGAGCGTCGGCCGGGTCGGAAGGATTCGATGCCATGTCCCAGGTGGGCGTGAGCAGCACGGGGCAGATGTCCGCCTCACGGGCCTTGGATATCATGCCCTCTAGGTTGGACATTGATTTCGCCAAGGAAAGACTCCGATCATTCAGTCCGAAATCAATCAGGACCATCCGGGGATGATGATCGAGCACATCCCGGCTGAAGCGCGCACTACCCTGGTCTGAGTTCTCACCCCCTACCGCCGACGTAATCACATTCAGCACTGCGTGCGGATGACGATCCAGCAGAGCGTCCTCCAGCAGTCGGGGATAGGCATTACGCTTATCTACCACGGGCGTGGCGGCGTAGCCTGCGGGAACGCTGTGACCAAATGCAACAATGTTGATCGTAGCGTTGTCCGGCCATGTTCTGTCGAGGTCCGCTACAAGCCTCGCGATGCAGCGCTGATCCTCTGCGGGGGCAGACGTCGTTGCCGCATGGGTCGGTTGTGCGGCGAATACTGCTGCGATCAGGGCCAGCCAGGCAGAACATGCGGAGGTGGCAGTCATGAGCGGAAAGAGAATCGTTTGTGACCGATGTAGCTGGTGATTACGGGAACAGCGACGCCGATGGCATGGGCAATCGTTTCGTTGTGGAAATCCACGCCCAGTGCTGGCAGCAACCAGCGTGCGAGCAGAAGACTGATCGCCACGGTCTGCGCGACTGCCGCCAGATTGATCACGACGAACCAGAGCACCTGGTGATGCAGCCGGTTGCTGGCTTGGCCGAACACGAACAACTTGTTCAGCGTGAATGCGGTGATCATGCCCAGGCAATAGGCGATCACAATGGCAGGCACGTAGTGCAACCACTGGCTGATGACAATACGTGAGCCGAAGTTGACGGCAGCCGCGAGGCCGCCTGCAACCAGGAACAGGATGAACTGCCGAGACAGGGCAGGCATCTTCACTGCTTGACCAGGGTTCGGGAGGCAAGCTCGGCCAGCGTCTGCCCCACCGCAATGCTCTCGTTGATCGAGCGGTCTTCCGGGTAGTAGTACGCGGTGTCGGCCATGTAGAAGCCCTGCAGCGGCGTCTTCATCGGCGGCAGCATGTCCTGGAACCCCGGCGGGCAGATGGTCTGCGCGTACTCATAGCGGTGGCAGTGCGTCGCCTTGATCCATTCTGGCTTGAACGCCGGATTGATCATCGGCAGGTAGCTGATCACTTCGTCGATCAGCTGCTGGTTGCTCCACTGCCACTTCGGGTGGGTCTTGGGCATGTAGTACGGCGCGTACACGATGTGCTCGCCCGGACCCTTGCCCGGATTGAGGTTGCTGTACTCGATCAGGCCCGGGATGGTGATGCGGTCATCACTGATGTTCATCCAGAAGTTCTCGCTGACCGGCTGCGACAGCTTCAGGATCACGCAGGCCACCGGGATGTTCTCGATGGCATCGACCTGCTCGGCGAAGGCCTTCGGCAGTGCCGGTACCATCTTCGGCACGTATTGGATGGGTGCGGTCGAAACAACCGCGTCGTACGCCTGGTGTGCGCTGGCGGTGCGGATGCCGGTGACCTTGCCATCGACCGCCGTCACTTCCTCGATCGGCTGTGACAGCAGGATTCGACCGCCACGGCGTTGTACCTCCGCGGCCATCTTTTCAAGCAGCACCGCCGATCCGCCCTCCAGATAGCCCATGCTCTCGTTGAACAGGTTGCGCCGCGACAGCGCCACGCGTTTGATGCGGGTGCCGATCCACGATGCCGACAGGTCGTTCTGGTATTCGAAGAACTTCAGGGCGAACGCTTTCTCCCACATGACCTTATAGGCCTTCGGGCCGATCCAGCGGGTGATCCAGTCGCGGGCATTCTCCTTGTCCAGGGCGGTCCAGTCCCGGATGCCCTTGGTGTGCATCACATGCAGGGCGTAACGCACCTTGTCGACAAGACCCAGATGCGGGAAGCCGAGCAGCGCGAACGGCGTGCCCCACTTGTGCAGCTTGCCTTCGTAGTAATAGCCCATCTTGGTGTCTGTCCAATGCAGGCGATCAGACAACTTCATCTCGTCGAGCAACTTGAACAACGGGTAGTCTGTCTTGCAGATGAAGTGGTAATAGCGCTCGATACGCAGGCCGTCGAAGTCGAAATCCGCGGACATGCCGCCGATGCGGTCATCGCGTTCGTAGATGTCGACCTGGTGGCCCTGCTTGAGCAGCTCCAGCGCTGCCATGAGGCCCATGGGACCGCTGCCGATGATGGCGAAATTGGACATGAGGGAAGTCTTCGTCTGTTCTGTCGGATCAGCGCTGCAGCACGATATGGCTGTAGCGTGGGTCGGTATAGCTTTCGCGGATGGCGGCTTCGAACGGGGTCTGCTTCACGCCGAACACCGCCTCGGTATCGACACCCTTGAAGTCGTCACCGGCACTGAGTGCCTTGAGCTGATCGGCGGTAAAGGGCGGCTTGCTGCTGAACAGGCTGTAGACCTTCAGCAGGAACGCAAAGAAGCCGATTGGGATGTGCACGATCAGTGTGTGCAGCTTCTTCACCCGCTTGATGGTGCGGATGATGTCAACGTAGTCCACGCGGGTATCGCCCACGATGTCGAACACCTGGCCGTCCGGTTCGGTCTCGATGCACTTGGCGATGCAGCGGCAGAAGTCGCGCTCGTACAGCGGCTGGCGCATGAAGCGACCATCGCCCGGAATCGGGAACACCGGCGTGCGCGCCATGAAGCGCGACAGCCAGCCCAGGTGCTTGGGATCGAACCAGCCGAACATCAGGGTGGGGCGAAGCACGCAGTGGCGCTGGCCACTGGCCACCACCATCTGTTCCTGCTCGCGCTTGGTGTTGGTGTAGTCGTCCTTGGCGACGGAGTTCACCACCGAGGAGCTGATGTGCACCATGTAGGGCACGCCAGCGGCCTTGCACGCAGCCAGTACGTGGCCGGTTGCGGTCAGGTTGTTGCGCACGAACAGGTCGGTGGTCTTGCCGGTGATCTGCGCGTGCAGCTGCACGACAAGGCGCGCGCCTTCGAAGGCCTGCGCCCAGTCGCCAGGCTCCGCAAGGTCGGCCAGGATCGTCTCTACGTCGGGGTGCAGGCCGCGCAGGATCTCCAGGTTGTGGGCGTGCTTGTCGATCGCCACCAACCGGGTATAGCCCTGCTGCTTCATCTCGACGATGAGGTTCTGCCCCACCAGGCCTGCAGCGCCGGTCAGGACGATCTTGTCGTTCTTGTCTGCCATGTCAGAGCTTGATCCTGCGGAAAACGAACTCGGGAATGTTCTTGATGATCATCATGATCGCCCACCAGAAGCCGGGCAGATACGCCACGGCCTTGCGCTTGCCGATGGCCTTGAGGATACCGGCGGCGACCTTGTCCGGGGTCGCCCACAGGGCGCCCTTCTTGAAGGCGGCGGTCATGGGGGTGTCGACAAAGCCCGGCTTGATCACCAGCACGTTGACACCGGCCGGACGCAGGCGCTGGCCGAGGCCGCTCAGGTAGGCGGTGACCGCAGCCTTGGCGCTGCCGTAAAGGTAGTTGCTGGCGCGGCCACGGTCGCCGGCGACCGAGGAAATGACCGCCAGGGTGGCGCCGGTCTGCAGGCGCTGCGCAAGCGCCGCGGACAACGCGATGGTGGAGGTGCCGTTGGTGGCGAACTCGCGCAGCGACAGGTCCACCGAGGCATCGCAGGCAGCCTGGTCGGGCAGGGTGCCGTGGGCAATGAGAACGGTGTCGATACCACGCAGCGTGTTCCAGGCTGCATCAAGCAGTGCACCGTGGGCGGCCACATCGTTGACGTCGAGCACGCCGTACTCGGCGCGCTGTGCGCCGCGCACCCGCAGATCGGCGGCGATGGTGTCCAATCGGCCGGCGTTGCGACCCACCAGATAGATCGCAGCCGCGCGGGCGGCATACAGGCGGGCGACGGCTTCTGCAATCGCCGAGGTGGCGCCGATGATCAGGATCTTCTGCATGCTTACTCCATCACCCGGCGCCAGAAGCCGGATGAGAATCGGGGGTCGATGTAGCGGGAGAAGGCCTCCCAGGCCGGGTAGGCCTGGCGGAACAGCGCGCCGGACATGCGCGCATCCTTGGCCGGATAGACGGCGCCGCCAGCCTCGCTGACGATGCGGTCAAGGCGGTCGAGCATCTTCAGCAGCTCCGGGCCGTCATTGGGGAAGTCCAGTGCCAACGTCG
>Ga0209762_100179_pt1 | contig 18369 bp, 19 predicted proteins | sample UppTromiDAQMD021_FD_185834 | JGI IMG/M metagenome (GOLD analysis project Ga0209762, IMG submission 185834) | Upper troposphere microbial communities from Maryland, USA - DAQMD-021 (SPAdes) (version 2) | ecosystem: Environmental > Air > Outdoor Air > Unclassified | place: USA: Maryland, Virginia... | reverse complement strand
CGGGACGAGCGGTCAAGCGGCCTCCGGCGTTGGGGCAGCATCGCCGCCCCGGGGTGAATTTATCGATAAACGATATACCACACGCCGCGTGAAAGTCTGAATCGGGAACGTGGCCCCTGTCAGGGCCCAGGCGCGCCCTGTTCCAGCATCGCTTCGCCCGGGGCCGCCGAGGCCATCGCCTGCACGCCGGCTTCAGCCGCCTGCCGCGTGACCAGGCGGAAGCGCACCTGCAGCTTGCCCTGCCCCGGCGTCGCCCAGCCGTACTGGATGGCCACCTGATCGGCCGACAGTGGCCCACGCCCTGGCAGCGACCGCACCTGCAACGGCTTCGGTGCGGCCTGCACCAACCGCGCAAATCCCTTCTGCACGACCGCCGCGTCGGCCTTTTCGGCGTAGACCGTACACGTGCCATCGTCAGCCCAGCTCACCGCATAGCGGCCACTGGCCAGAGGCACCATCCAGGCCACGCCCGATTGCCCCTGCAACAGCGTGGCGGCCTCGGCGGGCTGCAGCGGCGACAGCCCATTGGATTCCATCAGCGACTGCAACCGCGCCGGGGCACCGATGTGCTGCATGCAGGCGGTGTCGAACAGCTCGCTGAAGGGATCCTGCCCCGGAGCCTTGGCCTTGGGAGTACGCGCGGGTTGCGCCACCGCTAGGGTGGGCAGGAGGGTCAAAGCCAGCCAGAACGCAGGACGCATCGGGATTCCACGCTACGGAAAACAGCGGGGAGGATGGCAAAGCCCAGGTACGCCGCGCAATGGCCGCGACGGCCGCCGGCCTCCCTCTGCCAGGTCAGACGGCTATTTCGCCCTCGTCCTCGCCATCCCAGTAGTGGATGCGGCTGGCACGCACGTGAATGAGCACCAGTCCCGGCGTATCCACTCCCTGTTCGAACCAGCGCTCCAGGTCCTTTACCCAGTGCTGGCTCATCGTGGCCCGGTCGCGCACCAGCACAGCCCTGCCCTGCACGTGCACGAACAGCTGCGGCTTACCCAGCAGCGATTTGTTGCCGGAAAAACCCAGCGCAACGGCGGGGTCAGCTTCAATCTCGCGCACCATGTCGGTGTCCTCCGTGGTGAAGAACCAGCTGTCACCGTCGTAGTCCACGTCACCGTTGTTGCTCATTGGACGACCCGCGATCTCTCCATCCGCGTGGGTCTGCAGCAGGGTGAAATCAATGCCAGCCATTTTCTTGGCCAGTTCGGGCAGGGTGAGCTGGGTCATGGCGTCGTCCTTCTTCGGATGGAATCCCAGCGTCTGCGCGGAGCAGTGACCGAAGCGTGGATGAGCAGTTGCGGCCTCTTCACAGAAAACGAGATAGGGCGCATGGCACGTGTGTGACGCATTCCTCACCACCACACTGGCGTTAACAGCAGATGGAGGAATGGCCCTGCACGCCGCGACGCGCCTCTAACGGGGGGCTGCCCGAGAATCGCGCAACCCCGTGGCATGACCGGCATGGCTGCCGGCGTGCACGCTGCGACTTCTCCGCAACCGCATGGCCTCCACATGGACCTGTTCGCCTGGCTCGCGTTCGGCTGTTACCTGTTGGCGTTCTTCATTGTCTCGCTATTTGCTGCCGCCTATCTGAAGCGCTCCGACTTCATGCCCTACCACGGCCAGGCCGTGGGCATGCCGTGGACCGAGATCGAGCCGCGCATGCAGGTGCTGCTGATGGCACTCATCCGCGTGGTCGGCGCCGGTTGGATCGCACTGGCCGGCGCTGGCGTGATGCTGGCCTGACTGATCTTCATCGGGGGTCACTTCGCACTGCCGCAGCTGCTGGCGTTCCAGCTGTTCTGCCTGGTCGCCACCGTGCCGCCGGTCCTGGTCGCCGCCGGCGTGCGACGGCGTACCGGTGCGCGTACACCGTTGCCCGCCGGCGCCATGGTGGTACTGCTGTCGGTCATCGGATTCGTGCTGGCCCTGTTGTCGCTACCGCTGTGACTTCCCTTTCTCTCCCCTCCCCCACGAGGCTCCACGATGAATCCCGAATCGATCTTCTACAGCGTGGTCAACGGTGATCTGCCGCCCTCCCGGGCGGGTACTCTGCTCGGCTGGCGATTCGTCGACTACGACGACGCACTGCGCCGCATCCAGGTCGAATTCGAGGCTGGCCAGGTGCTGACCAATCCGATGGGCAACGTGCAGGGCGGCTTCCTGTCAGCGATGCTCGACGACTGCATGGGGCCGGCGATCTACGCCACACTGGCCGCCAACCGCATCGCGGTCACGGTGGAATCCAAGACCAGTTTCGTCAGTCCGGCACGACCAGGACGCATCATCGGTTGGGGCGAAGTCGAGCACAGCAAAGGCAGCATGGCCCTCACGCGTGGCTGGCTGACCGACCCGGCAGGCAAGGTACTGGCCACCGCCACCGCCACCTTCCGGGTGGGTGCGCTGCGGTGGCGTGGCTTCTCGGTACCCCGTCCAATAGCGCGCCGGATGATTGCTCGGACGCTGCGGCGCGTGCATGCACGCATCGGCTGACGCGTGCCCTCAACGCGTGATGCGAGCGCCAACCGCCACCCGTACCCGATCGCGCCCCTGTGCCTTGGCCCGGTACATGGCCGCATCGGCGGCACGCAGCAGGGTGCGCCAGCCCAGTGCGTCGGTGCCGCCCTCGGCAACGCCGAAACTGGCGGTCACCCGCAGCACGGTCCCGCCGGCCAGCGCGATGTCCATCTGCTGCAGGGCCAATCGCAATGACTCGGCCAGCTGGCGGCCACCGGCCAGATCGCCGTCGGCCAGCAGCACCAGGAACTCCTCGCCGCCATAACGGGCGATGCTGTCGCTGCGGCGCAGGTGGTGCTGCAGCAACTGCGCCACCTGCACCAGCACTTCGTCGCCGGCTTCATGGCCATGGCCATCGTTGATCGCCTTGAAGCGATCCACATCCAGCAGGATCACCACGGCGTTTGCATCGCCCTCCGCGTGTCTCTGCTGCACCACTTCATCCAGCGCGCGCCGGTTCAACAATCCGGTCAGCTCGTCGGTGCCAGCGAGCTGGCGCAGCTCGCTGGTCAGTGCCGAGCGCTCGCGCGATTTCTCACGCAGTACTTCGATGGCGTCGAACAGGCGCTGCATCTCGGCCAGCGGATGGGTGACATGCTGCTCCGGGCCGGGTGCATCCGAGGCGAGCTGGATCACCTGCTTCTGCGCCTGCAGCAACGGCTGCAGGATCTGCAGGTGGGCGATGCGCAGGGCCACGCCCAGCACCACCAGCGTGCCCAGCGCGGTCGCCGCCAGCACCGCCAGGCGCATGGCCTCGCGATCGCGGGTGCGTTCGAAGTGGGCGATGGACACGCTCAGGTAGCCATCGCGCAACGCCTCAAGCGACTGCAGGGTGGGCACGTAGCGCGTGGTGAACTCGGCCGCGGTCCACGGCGGTGGTACGCCACGGCGGCCATCCTCGATCAACTGCTCGATCATCGGCAGCGATTCACCGAAGAACTGCCGGCGTGCCATGTCCCAGTGCCATGACAATGCCGCGTCACTGCGGAACACCGACTCATGGCTGACCGCCAACCGCCACAGTTCCAGCAGGCGGCCCTCGGTCTGCTGCGCAGCGCGCACCTGTTCCTCGCGCCATGCCCCCGGCACCGCCACCGGCGCCATCACGTTCGACGCCAGGCGGCCGCCATGCTCGCGAAGATCCATCAGTACCTGGCCCTGCATCGCCGGAATCGCCGCTTCACGGTCGGCACTGACCAGCACGTTGATCTGCGCCGAAGTCAGCAGGTGCAGGCGATCAACCACGGCGAACATGCCGCTGATCGCACGCTCCACCTCTTCCACCCGGCGCGCACCGTGCGGCTGCGCCGCCATCCGGTCCACCGCGGCGCGCGCCGACCGCAGGCGACGTTGCGCGTCGGCCAGCAGGCCATGCTCATCCACCACGCCCGGGTCGTTCTTGAGTACGGTGTCCAGCTGCAGCATAGCGGTGTCGACCCGCCTGCGCGCGGCCGCCAGCTGCGCGGCCAGCCGCGCCCGTTCGGCGGCGTCGGCCGGGTCAGCCCCCAGCAGGCTGTTGGCCGGGCCGCGCTCGGCCGAAGCCAGGTTTGCCAGATCGAAGGTCTGCCGCAACTGGCGCAGGCTGGCCAGGTTCTCTTCGGCGGCGGTGTAGCGCAGCGTGCCCTGGGCCAGGGCGATGGCCATCAACGGCAACGTGCACACCACGAACAGCCCAGCCAGGATCCAGACCCAGGTCCGCAACCTGATGGGCGATGCCTTGCCGGCCATGCAGAATTCCCCTGAAGTGCGGCTCACTGTAGCGAGCGGCTCCGGCGGCGCCAAGCCAGCGCCGTACGATCCGCAGGGGGGGATATAGCGCAGCGCGCGCGAACGCGCCGACAACGCCGGCGCCCCCCGTCCAGCCGGTCAGATGCGACAGGTCACGCCGGGTCAGATCCAGCGCTGGTCGACCAGTTCGCGCTTCACGTAGGCGTAGAACACCGGTGCCGCCACCAGGCCGGGCAGGCCGAACGCCGCTTCCATCACCAGCATTGCCAGCAACAGCTCCCAGGCGCGGGCCTGGATCTCACCGCCGACGATGCGCGCGTTGAGGAAGTACTCCAGTTTGTGGATCACGATCAGGTACAGCAGCGCGGCCACTGCCACGTAGAACGAGACCGACAGCGCGACAATGGCGATGATCGTGTTGGAGATGATGTTGCCCACCACTGGCAGCAGGCCGGCGATGAAGGTGATCAATACCAGCGTCTTGGACAGTGGCAGGTGCACGCCGAACAGCGGCAGCACGCCCAGCAGGAAGATCGCGGTGAACACGGTATTGAGCAGGGAGATCTTCAGCTGCGCGAACACCACCTGGCGGAACGCGGTGGCCAGGCGGCTGGTGCGCCCGATCAGTTCCTGCGCCAGCGGCCCCATTTTCGGCAGCGGAAGTTCGTCGTACAGCGCGATCATCGCCCCCAGCACCATGCCGATCAGTACGCGCACGCCCACCTGCACCACCGACGTGCCGGCCACGCCCAGCTGGCGCTGGTGTTCGGCGGCCCAGTCATTCAGCGCCGCACGCAGCGCCGGCATGTCTTCGGGGATATACGGCTGCAGCAGCGCCGGTACCTGGTGGCGCGAAGAATTGAGGATGTCCATCAGCCGCGCCAGCAGCGCGTCCGGCCCGCCGGTCTCGTTGCGGAAGAACGACGCCACGCCAATGCCGGCCAGCACCAGTCCGCTGATGATGATCGCCGACAGCACGATCACCGCGATTGCCCGCGCCCTTCCCGGCGGCAGCCTGCCTTCCACGGTCGACGCCAGCACGTGGGTCAGCTGGAACACCAGCAGCCCCGACAGCAGGGTCACCACCAGGCCCAGCTTCAACGCCAGCCACATGCCCAGCAGCATCATCAGCCAGGCCGCGATCCTCGGAACGGGGGGCTTGGGCTGGGCAACGAGGGCGTCTTGCATGGGCGGCGCGTCCGGGCGGGGTGGCCCATGGTAGAGGATTGGCGACGACGATTCCGGGTGCAGGATGAACGGGCATCAGGCCTCGTGCTGCGACAGCGCTGCTGCGGCCCGCGCCGACTCATTCGCCATAGCTGGCGTTGTTCTTGCCCTGGCGCTTGGCGTGGTAGAGCGCGCGGTCGGCCAGTGCCAGCCAGTCCTCGACGCTGCCGCCACGCGGCGTCGCTGCGATCCCGATGCTGACACTGAATTCGATGCCCGGCGTTGCCTGCCGCGCGGCTTCCAGAAGTTGCAGGCGAACCCGCTCTGCCACATGCATCGCATCGCCGGGCGCACAGTCGTGCAGCAGCACGACGAACTCATCACCTCCCAGCCGCGCGGGGGTATCGCCGGGCCGGGCGAAGGCGCGCAAGGTGGACGCGATATGGCGCAGCACTTCGTCCCCTGCACGGTGACCATACGAGTCATTGATGCGCTTGAAGTCATCCACATCAAGCATCAGCAGACAGGCGAAACCACCCTGCCCCTGCGCCTTGTCCAGTGCCTGCTGCGCGCGGACGATCAGGAAGCCGCGGTTGGCCAGCTCCACCAGCGGGTCCATCCGGCTCAGCCGCTTCAACTGGCGGTTCTGCGATTTCACCCGTCGCGCCAGCTGCCAGCTGAGGATGCTGAGGCCGATGCCGTAGACGAACAGGAACGGCACACTGAGCACGATCGTGCGCTGCGATGACACCGGCTGGTAGGGAAACCCAAGCACCCACCAGGTGAGCGCGAACCCCACTACCAGGGCCAGCGTGGCCCGTACCGCCAGCTTCACCCCGCCGGCGGCGATCTTGTCGGCGACCAGCAGCGCGGCGAACAACGCACTGGGTACGACGCTGAGCCCCATGAAGGCGATCCAGCCACCGCCAAAGTAGGAATCAATCACCATGCAGCGGAACTGGACCACGGCAGGCTGCCTTGAGCGCCGGGTCAGTACCAGCGCGAGCGCCGGCCAGGCCAGCGCATTGAGCAGCAGCAGGACCCACGCCAGCGCGCCGTCCTGGCGTTCGAGCATGATCGAGGCAATGGGGACCGCCCCCAACCCGTTGCCCACGAAACGCATCCAGCCGATGCGCCGTGCCGCGCCGATGCCTTCGACCGAGACCTCGGTCGAGTCCGTCAAGAACGGCATTGCCGACCCCCTTGAGCGATCGCAGCTGCCACCAAGGCCCTTGCCGGGCTGCCTGCCGTTAGTCTGACAGCTCTGCGTCAATTCGGGATCAAGGTTGCAGAAGCCGTCTGGCGACAATCATGAGGCAGCGAGCGCTGCCCTGCCTTCACCCGGCCCTGGGTGCAGCCGTCGAGCCCCGCAGCATCAGGCTGAACTCCAGCGTCTGCTGCAGCGGCACATCCACGTGCTCGATGATGGCGAGCAGCAGGTTGACCGCGCGCTCGCCAATCTCCCGCATCGGCTGCCTGATCGTCGTCAGCGGCGGCGTGAGGTAGCGCGAGGAAGCCAGGTCGTCAAAGCCGACGATGGACAGGTCCTCCGGCACGCGGATGCCCCGCTCCCGGCAGGCCGCCAGGGTACCCAGCGCCATCTGGTCGCTGAAACAGAAGACCGCGGTCGGTACCGGCGCGGCGGCCAACATCGACATCGCGGCTGCATGGCCCGACTCCACGGAAAAGTCACCCGGCACGATGTTCAACTGGCGCAGGCGTCCACGCGCCTTGCCGGCTGCCCGGACCCCTTCCAGCCGTTGCTGGTGCAGCGGATTGTCGGGAGGTCCGCCCACCACTGCGATGCGTTCGTGCCCCAGCCCATACAGGTGCTCCATCACCGCGCGCGCGGCGGCCGCATTGTCGATGTGGACGCTGGGGATGCCCAGCGCGGGATCGAACTCGCAACCGTTGACCACCGGCGCGGCCGCGCCCCGCTGTGCGACGATCTCCCGCGCCGTGGGTGGCAGGCGATGCCCGAGCACGATCATGCCGTCGGCCTCATTGCGCCGGAGCATCTGTGCATAGCGCTCCTCGCGATCCGGTTGATGCTGGGTGTCCCCCAGCAGGACCGCGTAGCCAACGGCCTGCGCGGCGTCCTCCGCACCCTGCAGGATCTGGGCGAAGAACGGATTGGCGATGTCCGGGACGGTGACCAGGATCTTGCCGCTGCGCTGGGTCTTGAGCGTGCGGGCCACCGTGTTGGGCACATAGCCCAGCGCGGCGGCGGCCTGCTCGATGCGCGCACGGGTGGCCGGCAGGACTTTGTCCGGCCGCGAAAGCGCCCGCGACACCGTGCCTGCGGAGACGCCCACGTGCTTTGCGATGTCGTAGATGGTGGCCATGGCGTTAGTCCTCCTGCCCGCTGTGCACTGCACAACAGGTCCTGCGTGAGCCCCTGCTAGGATAATGCAATCGATTGCATCGAGGGCGAATCACGTTGAAGACGCTCAAGGGTCCAGCGCTGTTCCTGGCGCAGTTCATCGGCGACGCAGCTCCTTTTGATCGGCTGGACACGCTGGCCGGGTGGGCCGCGGGTCTGGGCTATTCTGGCGTACAAGTGCCGACCAGCGCGCCTCATCTGCTCGATCTGGCAGAGGCCGCGCGCAGCCAGGCGTACTGCGACGACATTGCCGGCATGCTGGCCGGTCATGGCGTGCAGATCACCGAGCTGTCCACCCATCTGCAGGGGCAGCTGGTCGCGGTGCATCCGGCCTACGACAGCCTGTTCGACGGATTCGCACCCGCGGACAAGCGCGGCGATCCCGCCGCTCGCCAGGCCTGGGCCGTGGAGCAGCTTCTATTGGCCGCCAAAGCCAGCCAGCGGCTGGGACTGACCGCACACGCCACGTTCTCCGGCGCACTGGCCTGGCCGTACTTCTATCCCTGGCCGCAGCGCCCACCGGGACTGGTGGAGCAAGCCTTCACCGAACTCGGTCGCCGCTGGCGCCCCATCCTCGATGCGTTCGATGCCTGCGGCGTGGACCTGTGCTTCGAGATCCACCCCGGGGAGGACCTGCACGACGGCGCGACCTTCGAACGCTTCCTCGATGTGGTCGATCACCACCCACGCGCGAAGATCCTGTACGACCCCAGCCATCTGCTGCTGCAGCAGATGGACTACCTGGGTTTCATCGACCGCTACCACGCGCGCATCGGTGCCTTCCATGTCAAGGATGCGGAGTACCACGCCAGTGCCAGCAGCGGCGTGTACGGCGGCTACCAGAACTGGATCGATCGCCCGGGGCGGTTCCGTTCACCCGGTGACGGCCAGATCGACTTCAAGGCAATCTTCTCCAAGTTCGCCCAGTACGACTTCCCCGGATGGGCGGTACTGGAATGGGAGTGCTGCCTGAAGCACCCGGAAGACGGCGCACGCGAGGGTGCCGCCTTCATACGCGACCACATCATCCGGGTCACCGAGCGCGCCTTCGACGACTTCGCCGACAGCGGAACGGACGCCGCATCACTGCACCGCATGCTGGGAATCTGAGCCATTACCGCCCCGGGAGGGCAAGCCATGTCGCACGCCATGTCGCGCTTGGGCGCGATGATGTTTCTGCAGTTCTTCATCTGGGGAGCGTGGTTCGTGACCCTCGGGACGTACCTGGTGCAGGGCCCGCTGCAGGCCAGCGCCAGCCAGGTGGCCACGGCCTTCCTCAGCCAATCCATCGGCGCCATCGTGGCGCCGTTCCTGGTCGGGCTGATCGCGGATCGCTACTTTGCGGCGCAGCGCATCCTTGCGGTACTGCATCTGGCCGGTGCGGTGCTCATGTGGCTGGCGTCCACGGCCACCAGCTTCAGCATGTTCTCTGCCTGCGTGATGGGCTACATGCTGCTTTTCATGCCGACGCTGGCACTGGCCAACAGCGTGGCGATGCGGCACATGCAGTCGCCCGAGAAACAGTTCCCGCTGGTGAGGGTGGCGGGCAGCATCGGCTGGATCATCGCCGGCGTGCTGATCGGCTGGCTGGGCTGGGAACAGGCGCACCGGCTTGAACTGACGTTCCGGATGGCGGCACTCGCGTCTCTGGTGCTGGGCCTGTATGCGTTCACTCTGCCGCACACGCCGCCGCTGGCGCAGCAGCGCGATGCCGGACTGGGACAGATCCTGGGGCTGGATTCGTTGCGTCTGCTGAAGTCGCGCGCCTACCTGGTGTTCTTCCTGGCCTCCATCGCCATCTGCATCCCGCTGTCGTTCTACTACAACTTCACCAATCCGTATCTCAACGACCTGGGCGTGCGGGGTGCAGCAGGCCTGCAGTCGTTGGGCCAGGTCTCCGAAGTGCTGCTGATGCTGGCCATGCCGTTCCTGTTCGTGCGGCTGGGGGTGAAGACCATGCTGGCGGTCGGCATGGCCGCCTGGGTGGTGCGCTACGCCTTGTTCGCCTTCGGCGATGCGGGCAGCGGTTTCTCCCTGCTGGTGATCGGCATCGTGCTGCACGGCATCTGCTACGACTTCTTCTTCGTCACCGGCCAGATCTACACCGATGCCCATGCCGGCCCTGCCGCGCGCAGCAGCGCACAGGGGTTCATCACCCTGGCCACCTATGGCGTGGGCATGTTGATCGGCACCTTCCTGTCCGGCGCGGTGGTGGAGCACTTCACCACCGAAGCCGGACCCGACTGGCAGCAGATCTGGCTGTTCCCGGCCGGTGTTGCGCTGGTGGTGCTGGTCGCCTTCCTGCTGCTGTTCCGCGATCGGCCGGCGGCTGCGGCCGCGCCCTCCACACCCTGAGGATCCCCGTCGATGCCCAAGCTTGGAATCGCCATCGTTGGCGCCGGCATGATCGGTGCAGTGCATCGTCGTGCGGCACTGCTGGCAGGTGCCGAGGTACGCGGCGTGGCCGCCTCGTCACCGCAGCGCGCGCATGAAGCAGCACACTCCTGGAATGTCCCCCGTGCCTACCGGGATATCGAGGACGTGATCGCCGATCCCCAGGTGCAGGTCGTGCATGTGTGCACGCCCAACCATCTGCACCGCGCCATGGCACAGGCCGCGCTGGAAGCCGGCAAGCACGTGATCTGCGAGAAACCGCTGGCGACGACGCTGGACGATGCGCAGGCGCTGGCGGCGTTGGCCGCCTCGACTGGATTGGTTGCCACGGTTCCCTTCGTCTACCGCTACCACCCGGTGGTCCGCGAGGCGCGCGCCCGTATCGCCCACGGTGAACTGGGGCCGTTGCACCTCATCCACGGCAGTTACCTGCAGGACTGGCTTCTTGACCCCGCCAGCAACAACTGGCGTGTTGACCCGGCGCTGGGCGGCACGTCGCGCGTGTTCGCCGACATCGGTTCGCACTGGTGCGACCTGGTGGAATGGATCAGTGGCGAGCGCTTCGCCGAAGTGAACGCGGCATTCGCCACGGTGATCGCCGAGCGCGGCGCCGTCAGCGGGCAGAGTTTCAGCACGCCAATGGCAGCCAGCGCGATGCAGGCCGTCATGAGCGAGGACGTTGCCGCGGCGATGTTCAGGACCGGCGCCGGTACGCTGGCTTCATTGACGGTCAGCCAGGTCTCGGCCGGGCGCCACAACCGCCTCTGGTTCGAGATCGATGGCGCCAAGGCCAGCGTGGCCTTCAACCAGGAGGACGCCGAACGACTCTGGATCGGCCTGCCCGGCCAGCGCGAGGAAATCTTCGTACGCGGGCCAGGCGCCGGCAGTGCCGAACAGCGCCGGCTGTCCGCGCTGCCGGCCGGGCATGCACAGGGCTACGCCCAGTGCTTCGAAGCGTTTGTCGCCGACACCTATCGCGCCATCGAAGGCGATCAGCCGCAGGGCCTGCCCACCTTCGAAGACGGCCTGCGCTCGGCGCAGATCGTTGATCGTGTCATTGCATCGGCCAGGTCACGCGCCTGGACCACCATCGGTTGAATGCCGGGAGGATCTGTTGATGAAAGCCCTTTTCCGTAGAAGTGCAGGCCTCATCCTGCTGCTCGCTGCCCTGCCCGCCTTCGCAGGCGAAGCCGCCAGCACGCAGAAGCCGATCGCGGTGCAGATGTATACCCTGCGCGATGCAGGCTCGCTTGAGCAGCAATTGAAGATCGTCCACGACGCGGGCGTCCATGCGGTGGAAACGGTCGGTACGCAGAACACCAGCGCCACCGAACTCAAGCAGCTGCTGGACCGGTACTCGATCAAGGCGATTTCATCGCATGTGCCGCTGGCCGAGCTGCGCGGCAATCTGGATGGGGTGGTGGCCTTCAACCGCTCGATCGGCAACACCACGCTGGTGGTGCCTTACCTGGATGCGAAGGACCGGCCGACCGATGCGGCGGGCTGGACGGCACTGGGCCAGGAGTTGGGCCGCCTCGCCAAGCAGGTGCGCGGCAAGGACATGCGCCTGGCCTATCACAACCACGACTTCGAACTGGTCGACTTCGATGGCAGGACCGGACTGGAGCTGCTGTTCGCCGCCGCCGGTCCAGACCTGCAGACCGAGCTGGACCTGGCCTGGGTCGCGCGCGCGGGCCTGGACCCTGCAGTGATGCTGGCAAAGCTCCGCGGCCACGTATTCGCGGTGCACGCCAAGGACAATGCGCCCAAGGGCCAGGCCCAGGACGAAGGCGGATTCGCTGCGGTGGGCCAGGGCGTGCTGGACTGGAATGCGATCCTGCCTGCTGCAGCAGCCGCCGGCGTCCACTGGTACATCATCGAGCACGACCAGCCACGCGATCCGGCCAAGGTCATCCAGACCGGTGCGGACTACCTGCGTGAACATCTGACCACCCGCGTGCACGCCCGTGCGCGCCGCTGACGCATCAAGGAGCCCCACATGAGAATGATCCTGGCAATGGCTGTCGGCCTGGGCGGCATGAGCGTTGCGACGGCAGCCTGGTGCAAGGACGACCCGGCTGCGGGCGCAAAGCTCTACACCGCGAACTGCGTGGCCTGCCACGGCGCCGATCGTGCGGGCATGCCGGGCGCGTTCCCGGCGCTCACCGACATCGGCAAGCGCATGGCACCGGCGCAGATCAAGGAAAAGATCAGCAAGGGCGGTGGACTGATGCCGCCCTTCTCCCAGCTGTCGCAACAGGAAATCGATGACATCGCCAGCTACCTGGCGAAGTAAGCGGCCGGCGACCACGCCGGCCGTGTGCGGCTACAGTTCGCGCACCCATATATTGCGGTAGCTGACCTTGGAGTCATGCTCCTGCAGATACAGCGGCGCGCACGCATGAGGCGCGTACGACGGCGCACCGATGTACTCCGTCTTCCCCGCCAGCACGGTGTCATCCTGCACCAGCACGCCGTTGTGCAGCACCGTGATGCGCGCGGGCGACGCCAGGCCGCCGCCCTGCGAGAAGCGCGGCGCCTTCCAGATGATGTCGTAGACCTGCCACTGGCCCGGTGCGCGCGAGGCGTTCACCCGTGGCATGGCCTGCTTGTAGATCGAACCCGCCTGGCCGTTGGCATACGTTGGGTTGTTGTAACTGTCGAGCACCTGCAGCTCATACAGTTCCTGCAGGAAGATGCCACTGTTGCCCCGGTTCTGGCCGTCGAAGCCCTTTGTATCGGTGGGCGTGCGCCATTCGACATGCAATTGGACATCGCAGAAGCGCTGCCGGGTGCGGATGCCCTTGCTGCCCGGAACGACGGTCATGGCGCCATCGGCAACCGTCCAGGGCACACGTCCGCCGTGCTCTGCCTCCCACGCGGAGACATCCTTGCCATCGAACAGCACAATGGCGTCGGAGGGGGCTTTGCCTGGTGGCGTGGCGACGACTTCGGGCACGGGAGTCCACACTTCGGTCTTCTTCGGATCGCGCGCGGCGTCGGCACCGTTCTGCGCGAATACAGATGTGGCGGCCAGCAGGCCGGTGACAATCAACAGAGATCGGGTCATCAGGCTGGTGTCCATCAGCTGGTCCCCCACGCAGGCGTGCCGGGAACATAGGCAAGGTCGCCGTCGTAGCGACCCGGCACGGCGACGTACTGCAGCACCCCGGTCGCACCGACCTTGGAGGTGAAGAAGCCGAAGATGGCCAATTGCTTGAGCATCGTGAAGTAATGCGGCATCGCCTCGCCCTCTTCAGGCGTACCGGTCTCGGTCACGTCGGCATTGCGTGCCTTGGCTTCGGCGTCCAGCGTTCGCAGCAACCCGGTGCGGGCTTCCGGCGTGAGCGATACGAAGCGGCCGCCGGCGCGTTTGTCGATGTCGGCCAGGCCGGCGCGGAACGTCGCCTGCTGCCGGGCCGTGTAGCAGTCGCTGACGAACGTCGCCATGAACGCACCGGCACCCGCGTCCTTGGCCCCGGGTGTCCTTGTCCGCGGCAGGATGGTCTCGGCGATCTCGTCCAGCATGCCGACATCGGCGTCGGAGAAATGGATCTTCGTGGCGCCCGCCGGCGCCTGCCCCTGCACCAGCGCAGGCAGGCCAACCATGGCCGCACCGGTGGCGGCAACGATCATCTTCAACAGTTCGCGGCGATCCATCAGAGGTTCCCCGCTTTCAGTTCGCGTACCGCATGGTCGGCCGCGCGCGCGGTCAGCGCCATGTAGGTCAGCGAGGGATTCACGCAGGCGCTGGAGGTCATGCAGGCACCGTCGGTCACATAGACGTTGGGCGCATCCCAGACCTGGTTGTGCGCATTCAATACCGAGCTTTTCCGATCACGTCCCATGCGCGCGGTCCCCATCTCGTGGATGCCCTTGCCCGGGGCATAGTCGTTGTCGTGCATCTTCACGTCCTTGACGCCGGCCGCTTCCAGCATCTCGGCGGCATCGGCGGCCATGTCCTTGCGCATCGCCAGTTCATTGGCACGCATGGCAACATCCATCGCCAGCACCGGCAGCCCCCACTTGTCCTTCCGGTCGTGGTCCAGGCGGATCGTATTGTCGTGGTGCGGCAGCATTTCACCGAACCCGGTCATGCCGATGCGCCAGTCGCCCGGTACGGTCAGCGCCTCCTTCAGGTCGGCTCCGATGTTCAGCTCGGCGATCTCGCGCGACCAACCGGTGCGGCTGGCACCGCCCTGGTAGCCGAAGCCGCGCAGGTAGCCACGCTTGTCCGAGGCGACGTTGCGGAACCGCGGAATGTAGAAACCGCACGGACGACGGCCGAAGTAGTACTTGTCTTCGTAACCCTCGACCCGGCCCGAGGCACCCGCACCGAAATGATGGTCCATCACGTTGTGCCCCAACTCTCCCGACGAGGAGCCCAGCCCCCCTTCCCAGACATCGGTGGCCGAGTTCATCAGCAGCCACGTCGAGTTGAACGACGACGCGTTGAGGAAGATGACCTTGGCGGTGTACTGGTAGGTCTGGCCGGTTTCGGCGTCGATGACCTCCACGCCACGCGCACGCTTGCGGTCCTTGTCGTAGAGCACTTCCTTGACGATCGAGAACGGCCGCAAGGTCAGGTTGCCGGTCTTCATCGCCGCTGGCAGCGTCGCCGCCTGGGTCGAGAAGTAGGCACCGAAAGGACAGCCCAGGATGCACTTGTTGCGGTACTGGCAATTGACGCGCCCCTGTTCGGGCATCGGCTGGGTGATGTTTGCAGTGCGCGAGTGGATCATATGGCGCGTTCCGCCGAAGGCCTTCTTGATCCGCGCGGCCACATCCTTCTCGACGATGTTCAGGGGAATCGGCGGCAGGAACTCGCCGTCCGGCAGCACGTCCAGTCCTTCGCGCGTGCCGGCGATGCCGGCGAACTTCTCCACGTGGTCGTACCACGGCGCGATGTCGGCGTAGCGGATCGGCCAGTCCGCGGCGATACCGTCCTTGAGATTCGCCTCGAAATCCAGATCGGAGAAGCGATAGCTCTGCCGGCCCCACATCAACGAGCGACCGCCCACGTGGTAGCCGCGGAACCAGTCGAAACGTTTGGTCTCGATGTAGGGCGAGTCCTGCTCGTCGGCCCACATCCCTTCCAGGTTCTCTGCGAGGCCGTAGTCGCGCATCAGCACCGGGAACTTGGCCTTCATCGCCTGCGTCGGACGGTTTCGGTGCGGGAAATCCCACGCCTCCTTCATCGCGTTGACGTAGTCCTTGACGTGCTCGATGTTGCGGCCCCGCTCCAGCATCAAGACCTTCAGGCCCTTCTCGGTCAGCTCCTTCGCTGCCCAACCGCCACTGATTCCCGAGCCAACAACAATGGCGTCGTAGTGATTATCTGCCATGGGTTTCTCACCTGGGTGGATATCGTTTCAGACGTCGCAGAGGCGGATCGCCTCGCGCAATGAGGCAACGGGATCGGGCGCTGCAGGCGTGAACTCCTGCGCCAGATACCCCTTGAAACCGGTGTCGCGGATCGCGCGACAGATGGCCGGATAGTGGAGCTCCTGCTGGTCTCCGATCTCGTTCCGGCCAGGCACGCCTGCGGTGTGGTAATGCTTGAAGCAGGCGTGATGCTTGCCGATGGTGGCGATGATGTCGCCCTCCATGATCTGCATGTGGTAGATGTCGTAGAGCAGGCCGAAATTGTCTGAGCCCAGCCGCTGGCACAGCTCTACGCCCCACGCAGAGTGGTCGCACAGATAGTCGCGATGGTCGACCTTGGAGTTCAGCAGCTCCATCACCAGCACGACGCCACGCTTCTCGGCATGCCCGAGGATGCGCTTGAGGCCGGCCTCGGCGTTTGCCATGCCGTCATGCGGGTCCATACCGTTGCGGTTGCCGGAGAAGCAGATGAGATTGCGGTAACCGGCATCGGCCACCAGATCGATGTGCCGCGTGTAGCGCTCCGCCAGTTGGTCGTGGAACTCACGGCCGGCAAAGCCCTTGGTCAGGCCCAGCTCTGCGCCATTGCACATCGAACTGAAGACACCATTCGCCTTCAGCGTGGGCCAGTCTTCCGGGCCGACCAGGTCGATCGCGGCAAAACCAATGTCCTTCACCGTCGCGCAGAGCTGGGCGACCGACAGCTGCGGGAAGGTCCAGCGTGCGACGGAGTGCTTCAGGTTGCCCTTGAGCGGCGCCGTGGCGGCGAATGCGGGCAACGTGCCCGCGATTGTCGCGGCCCCCAGGCCAATGCTGCCGGCAACTGCGAGGCGCAGCGCATCGCGCCGCGTGAGGCCCGTCGCCGGGGCCGGTCTGATCGAATGGATGGACATCCACCTTCCGGCCTCCCAACCGGTATCAAACGCAACGATTCACAGCAATGCAATCGATTGCACCATAGGGGAGAAATTTGTCTGTTTGCAAGTCGCGGTGCACGAAAACTGATGCTGCGGGGCACAACTCCGCAGGAATCGCGGACAAAGGAAAGCCCCGCATGGCCAGGGCTTTCTTTCTGGGCGGTGGCAGCGGGACGACGCCTGTTGGCTACAGGGTAGAGACCGTGCCGCCGTCGATCCGATACTCCGTTCCGGAAATCGAGGCAGACCGGGGAGACGCCAGGAACGTGATCAGATCGGCCACCTCCTGCGGTGCCGCGGGCCGCCCCACCGGGATCCCCCCGAGCCAGTCCATGACCAGCCTCTTGCCACCTTCATAATCGGTTCCCGCTTCTACCGCGATCCGTTCTGCAAATTCCCGGGAAGCCTCTGTCTCGATCCAGCCCGGCGCAACGCTGAGCACGCGGACGCCCTTGGCGGTGACCTCTCTTGAAAGCGACTTGCTGTACGTCGTAAGTGCCGCTTTGGCCGCGGCGTACGCGGTGGTGGACTCCGGCAGAGGCAGCATGCGCTGGATCGAACTGACATGGATGATCACGCCAGCGCGCTGCGCGAGCATGGCTGGCAGCAAGGCGCGATCCAGACGAACCGCCGGCATCAGATTGAGGTTCAGCTCGGCAAACCAATGCGCATCACTGATCGCCGCGAAGCCACCGCTTGGTGTCTTTGATCCCCCGAGCACATTGATCAGGATGTCGGCGCCGTCCCACGCCTGCAGAACGGTCTGGGCGAAGATGCCGGTGCCCTCGGCCGTCGACAGATCGGCTGCCACGTACGCGACCCCTTCGACCGGCCGTGCCGGCAAGCTGCGCGCAGACGTCATCACCCTGGCCCCGGCCTCGGCCAGGGTTCTGACCACCGCAGCCCCCACGCCCAACGTGCCGCCGGTTACCACGGCCCGCAGGCCACCGAGTTGAAGATCGAAGCTCATGCGGTGATCTCCAGCGCTGCGATCAGGCCTCGCTGCAATTCGAAACGGTAGGTCAGCAGGATCGGGCTGCCTGGGAAGTTGCCGCTGACAGTGGCACGGACAACGTGACAGTGTTCCTGCCGGGCGATGGCGCATGGCACGCTGGTAGCACGGTACTTGGCCGATGCCTCGGCCAGGAAGGCCTTGATCGCGTTGACGCCGGTGAGCGTGTGCCCGTCGTCCTTGAGGATCGCCTGGGTGGTGAAGCAACGCCCGAGGGCTTCGGGGTCATGTTCGGCCGCGAAGTATGCGGCAATGGGCTCTGGGAGGGTCAGTGCATTCATTGCTGGGCTCCTGCAGTGGTGAGGCGCTCAGGATGTGCACGCAGGCCAGTGAAGTGAATGCCCTATAATCCGAATGGGTTATGTCGAAAAGCCTACCTAATGCGCGGATCCGAGTTCACTGAACTGAAGGCCTTCGTGGCGGTGGTGGAACGCCAGAGCTTCGCGCGGGCTGCGGAACATCTGGGGGTATCGCCCTCGGCGCTGAGCCAGACCATCCGTCAACTGGAAGGCCGCCTCGGCACCCGCCTGCTCAATCGCACGACCCGAAGCGTCGCGCCATCAGCGAGTGGCGAGCGACTGTACGCGCGCATAGCGCCGCTGTTCGAGGAGTTGGCCGTAGCGGTCGCTGAAACCTGCGAGGCGACCGGGCGGGTGAATGGGACGCTGCGCATCAATACGCTGGGCATCGCCGCGAGAACACTGATTGCCCCGCGGCTTGCCCGCTTCCACCAGGCCTACCCCGATGTCGTTGTCGACATCGTGGTCGACGACGCGCTCAGCGACATCGTCAGTGGGCGGTTTGATGCAGGCATCCGCGTGGGCGGGCAGCTCGAGAAGGACATGGTGGCCATCCGCCTCACTCCC
>Ga0209762_100149_pt1 | contig 25102 bp, 25 predicted proteins | sample UppTromiDAQMD021_FD_185834 | JGI IMG/M metagenome (GOLD analysis project Ga0209762, IMG submission 185834) | Upper troposphere microbial communities from Maryland, USA - DAQMD-021 (SPAdes) (version 2) | ecosystem: Environmental > Air > Outdoor Air > Unclassified | place: USA: Maryland, Virginia... | reverse complement strand
CCGGCCTGGTCAGCTGGTGGCCTGTGCCTGGGCGTTGGGGCGCCAGGTGATCAGCTTGTTCTCGACCACGTCCAGCAGGGCGTCGATGACCAGCACGAAGGCGGCCAGGATGATGATGCCGGCAAACACACCCACCGCATTGAAGTTGCCCTCGGCCTGCGCGATCAGGTAACCCAGGCCCGCCGAGGCGCCGAGGTACTCACCGATGATCGCGCCGACCACCGCAAAGGCGACCGAGGTGCGCAGCGAGGACAGGATCCAGCTTGCCGCTGCCGGGAAGTAGACATGGCGCAGCAGGTCGCTGCGGCTCGCCCCGAGGATGCGGGCATTGGCCAGCACTACCGGGTTCACCTCACGCACGCCCTGCATGGCGTTGAAGAACGTGGTGAAGAACACCAGCGTGACCGCCAGCGCCACCTTCGACCATAGGCCCAGGCCCAGCCACAGCACGAAGATCGGCGCCAGAACCACGCGCGGAATCGCGTTGAAGCCCTTGATGAAGGGATCCAGGATGCGCGCAGAGCGCCGGCTCAGGCCGAGCCAGACACCGCCAGCCACGCCAAGGCCGGTACCGATGATGTAGCCCAGCGCGGTTTCGGTCAGCGTGATGTAGACATGCTGGTAGAACGAGGTATCCGACAGCCAGGTCCAGGCCTGCTGCACGATCGCCGTTGGCGAGGGGAAGAAGAACGGATCGATCACGCCCAGCGCGATGCCGCCTTCCCAGCCACCGAACACGGCGATCACCAGGGCCAGCTGGATGAACTTGTCAGTCTTGGCGTGCATAGCTCTTCTCCACTTCGCCGCGCAGGCAGGCCCAGATATCGCGGTACAGGTCGGTAAAACGGTCATCCAGCTTGATTTCGGCCACGTTGCGCGGCCGTTCCAGATCCACATCGAAACTGCGCACAACACGGCTGGCCGGGCCGGAGGACAGCACCACCACGCGGTCTCCCAGGGCGATGGCTTCTTCCAGGTCATGGGTGATCAGGATCACCGAGCGCCGGTCTTCCTGCCACAGCCGCAGCAGCTCGTTCTGCATCAGGTGGCGGGTGTGGATGTCCAGCGCCGAGAAGGGCTCATCCATCAGGATCACCTTCGGCTCGACGATCAGCGCCTGCGCCATCTGCACCCGCTTGCGCTGGCCACCGGACAGCTGGTGGGGGTAACGATGCTCGAAGCCGGTCAGGCCGACCTTGGCCAGCCACGCATTGGCTTTGGCCTTGCGTTCGGCCTCGGGCACGCCGCGGAAGCGCAGGCCGAGTTCAACGTTCTGGTAAGCCGTCTTCCACGGCAGCAGCGCGTCCTGCTGGAACAGGTAGCCGACCGATTCCTGCACACCACTGACGGCGCGGCCGTCGATGCTGACCTGGCCGGAAGACGGCTTCAGCAGGCCCGCCACGGAATTGAGGATGGTGCTCTTGCCGCAGCCGGTGGGCCCGACGATGGCAAGGAACTCGCCGTCACCCACCTGGATGTCGACATCACGGACGGCGGTGAACTCGCCGAAGGACATGGTCACCTTGTTGATGGCGACCATGGTCTGTGCAGGCTCCAGCTGCGGTGCGCCATTGAACTGGCGCACGGTGGCATTGAGGGCCATGGGGTTACCTCCGCTTACGGTTGGGCGGCCGGCGCCGCAGCGTTGGCACGCTCGACGAAGGCATTGGTGTAGGTCCTGGACAGGTCGATGTTGGCCTTGGCCACATCCGTATTGAATTCACGCAGCACCTTCAGTGGCGTCTCCAGGTCGGCCGGCGTGAAGCGGCCATCCCGGGTGAAGATCGCGCGGGCGTTCTCCACCGCGCGGGCATAGGTGGTGCGGTCGCCGGAGACATAGCTGTCCGGCAACGCCGCAACAATCTCTTCGGCACTGTTGTCGGCGATGAACTTCAATGCCATCTGCTCGGCACGGGCAATTTTCTCGGCCGCCTCCGGGCGCTTGTCCAGGAAACTCTGGTTGGCGTACATCACCGAGGTCGGGTACAGGCCGCCGTAGACCTGGCGGGCGCCGTCGTCGCTGCGCGCGTCGAGGATGATCTTGCCGACCTTGCGTTCGGTAATCAGGGTGGCGGCAGGATCATAGTTGACCAGCAGGTCGATCTTGCCCTGCTCCAGCGCCGCGACCGCTGCGGCGCCCGAGCCGACGCCGATCAGCGAGATGCTGTCAGCCGGAATATCGTGCTGGGCGAGGAAGTGACGGACGAAGAAATCCGACGATGAGCCCGGTGCGGTGATGCCGACCTTCTGGCCCTTGATGGTGTCCGGGCGGGCCGGATCGAAGGTGGCATCCTCGCGACCGGCCATCACCAGGCCCGAATTGCGCGAAAGCAGCACGAAGGCGACCACATCCTTGCCCTTGGCCTGCATCTGGATGGTGTGGTCGTAGAAGCCAACGGCCACATCGGTGGAGTTGGCCACCAGCGCCTGCAGCACCTTGGAACCGCCCTGCGCGAAGTTCTCCGTCTTTACTTCGAGACCGACGTCCTTGAAATAGCCCTTGGCGTCGGCAATGAAGAACGGAAGGTTGTTGAGGTTGTAGGAACCGACGCTGATGCGCACCGGCGCGTTGTCAGCGCTGCCCGTGGACGCGCCTTCCGCGCGGCCGCTATTGCTGCATCCGGCCGCGGCCAGCCCGGCCGCGCACAGCGCGACCATCAGGAACTGCTTGTACATCATCCCTCCCAGGAGTGAAGCATCTACGTTGTGGTGGTGGGCAGGCACGCCTGTGCCGACCCGACCGGTTTCAGATCATGCCGCTGACGTCCATTGGCGGGCTTGGGTGGCACTGGCCGCGGCGGGCGCGGGCGATGTCGCGTATACGCGCCCCTCGAACAGGCGGCGCGCAGTGCGAACCACGCTGGCAATCACCGGCGAATCGCCCGAACTGCGACTGAGGCCCACCTCCAGGGCCCCGCTCGGATGTTCGAGGGTAATGCTGCCGGGAACGGACAGGCATCCGACCAAAGTGTGGGCCAGCGTGCCCGGCGTGACGGCGGCGGTGGCCAGGCCGACCGCGCCGGTAATGGCCAGTGCAGTGTGGCATTGGTGCGGCATGAAATAGCGCACCTGCAGATCGCCCCCATGTTGCGCCGCCGACAGCAGCACCGGCTTGGGAATGACCTTGTTGCCAGCGTCGGCGATGCCCATGCGGGCGCCCGCCTCGATACGCAGCGCTTCGAGCCGCGTCAGCAAGGCGCTGTTCGCATTCAGCTCAGCGGGCGACGCATCGCCGCTCACGCCCAGGTCTTCGGCACGCACCAGCATCATCGGCATGGCGCAGTCCACCAGACTGACCGGCACGCCATCGATGGTGTCCTGCGCGTGGCCGCTCGGCAGCAGCTTGCCGGTGCGGGCGCCTGCGGCATCAAGGAAGGAGAGCCTGACCGGCGCGGCCGATCCCGGCGTGCCGGCAATACGCGTATCGCCGCGGTAGACCACATTGCCGCCCGGCGTTTCCACGGTGGCAATGATCAGTTTGCCGGTGTTGACGTTGTGGATGCGCACCTCGGTCCGCGGATCCTGCGCCTGCACCAGCCCACGCTCGATGGCATACGGGCCCACGGCTGCCAGCATGTTGCCGCAGTTAGGGGACGTATCCACCACCTGCTGCTCCACCCGGACCTGGGCGAACAGATAGTCCACGTCGGCGTCCGCCCGGCTCGAGCGGTCGATGATGGCCACCTTGCTGGTCAGCGCGTTGCCACCGCCGATGCCGTCGATCTGCAACGGATGGCCCGAGCCCATCACTTCCAGCAGCAGGCGATCGCGTTCGGCGGTGTCCGCCGGCAGATCGCTAGCCAGGAAGAACGGGCCCTTGGAGGTGCCGCCGCGCATGAGCACGCAGGGAATGCTGAGCAGATCGTTGGACATACGTGTGCTAGATTGATGCGTATAGGGGATGAATGGCCCCTCTGTGATTCGATACTGGCATGACCCCAATTGATCTGTGAATTGCTGATTTTTGGATGATTGATACCTGATGAGCATCAATTGTGAAATCCTGGATCTGCGCGCGTTCCTGCTGGTGTCGGAGACCCGCAGCTTCCACCGCGCCGCGGAAATCCTGCATGTGTCCCAGCCTGCACTCAGCCGGCGGATCCAGAAGCTGGAGCAGGCCGTGGGTTCGCCGCTGCTGGAGCGCACCACGCGCAGCGTCAGCACCACCGCCGTCGGCGAGAACCTGCTGCCGCTGGTGCGCCGCATGCTGGAAGAGTTCGATGGTTCGCTGTTCTCACTGCGTGGCCGGGAGGACACCCGCGGCGCCACCGTCACCATCGCGTGCCTGCCTACGGCGGCGTTCTACTTCCTGCCCAGCGTGATGGCACGTTTCCACGAAGCTCATCCGAACGTGCGGTTCCGCATCCTCGATATCCCGGCCACCGAAGGCCTGCAGGCGGTAGAGCGCGGCGAGGTCGAATTTGGTATCAACTTCATGGGCGCCAACGACCCGAATCTCGACTTCGACGTGCTGGCCGAGGATCCGTTTGTGCTGGCGTGCAGGCGCGATCATCCGCTGGCCCGCAAGCGCAAGGTTGAATGGGCCGATCTAGCCGAGCACCAGCTGATCACCGTGCATCGCACCAGCGGCAACCGCACGCTGCTGGACGGCGCGTTGGCGCGCGAGAACCTCAAGCTGAGCTGGCACTACGAAGTGACCCACCTGTCCACGTCGCTGGGCATGGTCGAGGCAGGTATCGGCGTGTCGGTGCTGCCGAAGATGGCCACGCCGGACGGGGATCACCCCACCCTGGTGACACGTGCCATCGGCAACCCGGTGGTATCGCGCACGATCGGCATCGTCCGCCGCCGGGGCGCCCTGCTCTCGCCCACCGCCGAGCGGTTTCTTCAGATGCTGATGAGCCAGTGGCGCGGGGAGGCTTGAGGCCCTTGCGTGGCAGTAGCGCGGTGATCCTGCCCGGGCGCGTTGCCGTCAACTTTTCCCCGTGGCTTTCAGCCCGGGAATTCCAATGGTCATGGATTACGAGTATCGCGAGCCAGCCTATCCCCGGTTGCTGTATCAGACCAAGGTCGAGTGCCTGGGCATGCCGTGCTGCAAATTGACAGCGTAGAAGTGCGGTGATATCAAATCACGCAGATCACGGAAGTCATGCTGTCGCACCCTAGGCCTTAGAGGGCAATGGATGTCCGATGAGTTGTTCCGCAGGGAAGTACTCCAGGCAAAGCAGGACGAAAGGCTTGGAAAGATAGGGTTTCGCGCCCCTCGCGTCGGCTGGATATTCTTTGCCATTGGCGCCGCTTCCACCATAGCCATCCTCGGCTTGCTGATTGCAGGCCGATATACGCGGCATGAGCGTGTGCACGGCACCCTGGTCCCTGACAGCGGATTGATTGCTGTAAGCGTCGCCGGGCCCGGTGTTGTTTCCCGGATCCTGGCGCATGAAGGGGATATCGTTGTCGCCGGCCAGCCGCTCGTCGAAGTCTCCATGCCGCAGGACAGCGTCGCGCTGGGCGAAACCCAGGCCCTCGTCGCCGAACAGCTCCGCGTCAAGCAGCAGGGCCTGCAGTCAGACCTTGTACTGCATCGTAGTCTGGGCGACATGCAGCGCCACGAGATACAGGAGCGCCTGCGTAACCTTCACTTACGGGCCGAGGAGAAGGCACGGCAGGCCGGGTTGCAGAAACAGCGTGCGGACAGTGCTGATGAGCTGTATCAGGAATGGCTGCGGGTCGAGAGTGCCGAGGTGATCAGCAGATACCAGATGCTCCAGCAGCGTGACAGCGTTCTGCAGCACCGTGCGAACCAGATTGAACTGGAGGCTCAGCGGCGGCTTCTTGTACAGCAGGCCGACGAGGCAACGTCTGCGCTTGCGCAGCTCGAGCCAACCCTGCGCGGTCAGGAAAACCGGACGCGTAGAGATGTGGCAGATGTCGAGCAATCATTGGCCGAGAACGCCGCAAGGGCCGCAGTCACGCTTCGAGCACGGGTAAGCGGAACCGTGACCAGTGTGCTTATCAAACCGGGGCAGGCAGTGTCTGCGGGTCAAACGGCACTCAGCCTCCTGCCTCACGACTCGGAGCTCGTGGCCGAGCTATGGGTGCCATCCAGTGCCATCGGCTTTGTCGATGCAGGAAAGCCCGTTGCCCTTCGCTATGAGGCCTACCCGTATCAGAAATTCGGTCAGCAGCGTGGGCGGGTGCTTTCGGTTTCGCGAAGCGCAGCCCCCCCTGATGCGCAGTCCCGCCTGCTGGGCACGGCAGTGGATGCGCCACGATACCGCGTTGAAGTGGCGCTGGAGCGCCAGGTGATGGCGGTGTACGGACGGAATGAATCATTGAAGCCCGGCATGGGGCTGGAAGCGGACATCAGCGTTGAGACCCGGCGGCTGGTTGAGTGGGTCTTCGACCCGCTCTATCGACTGGCTCAAGATCGTCCAGCAGTGGGCTCAGCGGACACCGACAGGCGATGAGCATGACTTCGTTTTCAGAATGGATGGCGTCGCGTCGATTGCCGATGATTCATCAGTCCGAAGCCGCGGAATGCGGCTTGGCATGCTTGGCAATGGTTGCCAATTTCCATGGGCATGAGCTGGACCTGTCCAGCCTCCGCCGAAGATTCGACTCTTCGCTGAAGGGCATGCATCTGGCAGATGTCATGCGGATCGCGGACGAGCTCGGATTCGAGTCAAGGCCCATCAAGGTGGATCTTGAAGATATCCCCAACGCCCAACTTCCCTGCATCCTGCACTGGGACATGACCCACTTCGTGGTACTGCGCCGTGTAAGCGGCAAAGGGCTTGAAATTCATGACCCCTCGCGTGGCATTCGACGTCTGACGCTGGCGGAGACTGGGCGGCACTTTACCGGCGTCCTGCTTGAACTGAGCCCGCGGGCCACCTTCAACCCCATCAAGGAGCGTCATTCAATCAGCTTGCAACGGCTGGCCGGAGATGTCAGCGGCTTGCCCGGGGCGGCATTGCAGTTGCTTGGCCTTGCATTGGCGATCGAGGTCCTGGCATTGACGCTGCCGTTCCAGGTTCAATGGGTGATTGATCATGTCATCCTCTCGACCGACAGAGGCCTGCTTGTGCTGATGGCACTGGGGTTCTCTGTCATCCTGCTTGTGTCGGCAGCACTGCAGCTTGTGCGCGCGTGGATCATCAGTTGGCTGGGGGCGGCGCTGAACACAGAATGGATCAGTAATCTATTCAGCCATCTGCTCCGGCTTCCCCTGTCCTTCTTCCAGAAGCGGCACATGGGTGATGTGCTATCGCGCTTCTCATCCGTGCATGCGATCCAGAACACACTGACGGGAAATTTCATCGAAGCCGTGCTCGATGGAGTGATGGGCACTCTGGCGCTGTTCGTCATCTGCCTTTACAGCGCGAAGCTCGCGCTACTGGTCTGCGCCGTTGTGGCGGTTTATACGCTGACGCGCTGGATTCTCTACAGGCGGCTCTGGCATCTGAACGAAGAGCAGCTGGTTTACTGGGCGCGCCAGCAAAGTGAGCTGATGGAATCGGTGCGCGGAATCCAGGCCATCAAACTTGGAAACAAGCAGGGCCTGCGGCGCGCTCGGCTCGCCAGCGCGACCATGGAGGCCAACAAGCGTGCGATGCAGGTGCAGCGATACACGTTGGGCTTCGGCGTCATGGGCAGCACGATTTCCGGGCTGCAGCGCGTGCTCATCGTGGCTCTTGGCGCACATCTGGTGATGTCGGGCAGCTTCTCTGCCGGCATGCTGGTTGCGTTCGTGGCGTATGCCGACCAGTTCGCACAGAAGGCCGGAGGGTTGGTCGACAAGATCGTCGAGTTCCGCATGCTGAGACTGCATGCGGAACGTATTGCTGACGTGGCGCTGGCAGAGGAAGAACAGAATGTCAGCAGTACGCACAGCGGCCGATCACCGAAGGCACGAATCCGCCTCAACAATATCGGATTTCGCTACTCCCAGTCGGATCCGTGGGTTTTCCGCAATGTCACTATCGAGTTCAAGGACGGCGAATCCGTGGCGATCATCGGTCCCAGCGGATACGGCAAGAGCACGCTTTCACGATTGATGGTGGGCTTGCTGGAGCCTACCGAGGGCTCGGTGGAGATTGACGGGGTGGATATCCGCTCATTCGGCCTTGCGTCCTACCGGGATCTGGTCGGTGTGGTCATGCAGGACGACACCCTCTTTGCTGGAACCATCGCAGACAACATTTCGTTCTTCGATTCAGATGGGACCATCGAGGCCATCGTGGAGGCAGCGACGATGGCCGGGATCCACGCGGACATCGTCGCATTGCCTATGGGCTATGAATCACTGGTCGGAGACATGGGGGCAGCGCTGTCCGGGGGACAACAGCAGCGACTTCTGCTTGCGCGCGCATTCTATAAGCGCCCGAAGATCCTCATCCTTGATGAAGCGACCAGTCATCTCGATGTCCGCACCGAGCGTGAAATCAACCACAACGTATCGAATCTCAGGGCGACCCGCATCATCTTCGCGCACCGCCAGGAAACCATCTCCAGCGCCGACCGCGTGGTTGACCTTACTTCTTTTATGAAGGTGGATGAGCGCTCTGGAAGTACTCATCCGCACCAACACCTTGAAGAAGGAGCCCGCAGTCTTGCCTGACAACTCAGCTCAACAGCCCTCCCCAGTGGCTCAACGCGGCGGTCCGCGGACCATTCTGATCCACACCGTTGAAGGTGACTTCCATGCGAAGGTTGTCGGGCATGCCCTTCGTGTCCGCGGCAATCGTGTGCTCGAGTGGCGAGGCGATCGCGTACCTGAAAGCAACACCAGCAGCCTTGCGTTCTCTGAAGGCACCTTGACCGGACGACTTCATACAGCCGGTGGTGATATTTCATCGGACGATGTCGATGTCGTCTGGTACAGAAGAAGGCGCATTATTTCGGCCCCATCCTATGTGGACCCGCTCGACCAGGAATTCGCCACAGAAGAATTGAGGATGGCCGAGCGATCGCATCCCGAGGCTTTCTCTCAAGCATTCTGGGTGAATCCTCACGCCGCTTCACTGCTCTGCGAGTCCAAGGTGCGGCAACTCCGTTATGCGCTGGAATTGGGAATCGACATTCCTCGCACCCTTATCAGCAATGATCCCGGAGATATCCGCCAGTTCCTGTCGGAGGGCATCGCCTGCATCTACAAGCCGCTGGGTGGGTGTATCTGGAAAGAAGATGGCGTGGTTCGTAAAACGTACACCGCTGAGGTAGCTTTGGCGGACCTGCCCTGCGACCGTATCCTTAGAACAACACCCGGAATATTCCAGGACAAGGTCGACAAGCACTACGAAGTCCGTGCACAGTTCTTCGGTAAGAGTTGCTTTGCGGTCCGGATAGAATCATCGGCTCTGGAGAGTGGTGATGTTGACTGGCGGCTGGACCAGAACTCGATTACGCGTTGCGAACCAGCGATCCTGCCTGATGATGTCCACGCACGCTGCATTGCGTTGATGGCCAAGTTGGGAATTGTCAGTGGCGGATTTGATTTCATCATCACGCCCGAAGGCAGGTGGTGCTTCATGGAGGTCAATGAGGCCGGACAATTCTTCTTCATCGAGACGTGGTGCGCCGACCTGCCTGTTCTCGACGCGTTTTGCCAGTTCCTTGAGTATGGCAAGGCGGATTTCCGCTACACGCCACACAGCGATGCATTGACTTTGAATGGCATCACGGCCTCTGCTTTCGAACACGGCGTGATTTCGAAATGAATGAATGGTGCTTTGTCTGCGAGGTTGCAGACGCTCGGAACGAATGGTTGCCGCAGCCCGCGGCCCATCGTGGGTGCGGCAACTGCCGCACCGGACACGCGGCCTAGGCCGCTGACAACAAGGAGAAGTTCATGTTCAAGAAGTCAAACGTAGCGGGTGTTGAGGCATCCGAGAATCGTGTGCTCGGACGTATTCTTTCTCGTGAAGAGGTGCTCCGGGTGAGTGGTGGCAATGGTACGAGCCAGCCAACCGACTCCTGGAAGGACGGCGGCAATTGCACACCAAAGAGCGACCCGCCGACGACCCACCCCGTAATTGAGTAATCGCCACTTCGGCGCTTGAGTCTGGCGGCAGGGCTTCCCTGCCGCCAGCAGTTCCTGACTCTGCGAGGTCAATCATGTTCAGGGTTTGCTTTTTGATTTTGCCAGCCTTTCTCTGGGGAGGCGGAGTTGCGGAAGCCGCTCCTTTGCCAACACGGGACGCGTACATAGAATTCCTATGGACAAAGACCCCAGAAGGTGCGCTTGCCCGGCAGGAAACACGCTCGTTCGCACTGGATGGACAGTTTGACCACCAAGTCTGCTTCGCTATTCTGAACGCCGACATCGAGGTCAAAAGTATTGAGCTACGCGCGATGGATGCTGACGGCAAACAGCTCGTGAGCACGCGCTTCAACGATGCAGATGGACGCAAGCGATGTGTCCCGGCCGAGTTCCCGGCCGGCGCACCGGCCGGGAAGTGGACCTATCAGGTCAGGGTGAACGGACAGGACCATGTCGTGGGATCTCAAACCGTTGATGTGTTTCCGACGGTCGATGCACTCATTTCAGACATTGCACCTGACATGCCCTATGTCCTCGGTCGGCCCAACTACGATTCGTCAATAGCGCCTGATCAGTTCAATGGCGAATTGGAGTGGATCATGCACATACGACGGGATGGAACTGTAAGCGCTGTAGATATAGATCGGGCGGAGGGCGCAGGGATAGCGATGCGTCCCCGTGCTGTGGAAGCTGGACTTATTTCCTTGTTTCCTCCTGATGAAGGACGCGAGCCGAGTGCCACCTTCAAGCGGCACCTGTCTTTCCGGCCTGACAAATAACTCTATGGGTGGGCCGATGCTGACCTTTCGGCCGATTCCGCGCCTCGTCGCAGCGAGGCCAGGTAGCGGCAGTACTTGCCAATGAAGAGACCGGTGAATCCACCCGACAACAGCAGGTAGGCGGCACTGAAGCCGGCATTGGCGGGCAGCGACGGCGATACCGCAAATGCGACTTCGAACCCGTACTTCACCAGGAAGGTGACCAGCAGCAGCGGCAGCAGGCTGAAATCCGCGCTGCGCCAGAGCTTGCCGGTGCTGCGGTCCAGCGTCAGCTTCAGCCGATTCAACAGCAGCCAGGCAAGCGCAGCGCCCGTGGCAATGCCTGCGAGCCACTCGCTCCAGGCGATCAGCGACGCGCCGAAGCGATGGATGATCGACCACGCGCTCCAGACGGCAAACAGGGCGGGCACAATCGCCAGCTTCTGCAGCGAGGTCTCGGCCGGCTTCATGGCGGCGATGCCACGGGTGATCAGGAAGGCCAGGAGCAGCCAGACCCAGATCGGCGTCTGCGAGGCGAGGTGCTGGAGCATGTTCATGAGCGGTCCCCTTGGTGAGTGGTGGCTGAGTGGTGGCGAGGTGCCCTCGCCTTGGCGCTCACTATTCGCTTCCGCCCGGGGTGTAGCCAGTGACAGCTGTCAGTCTTCGGGTGTTACTGGACGATAATCTGGCGCACTCAGGGTGCTCTCGATCCAATCCACATAGCGCGACACCCGAACGTTGTGCACCACCTGACCATAGAAACCTGCCTCAAGGGCATGCTCGGGAACGGCGGTAATCCAGGAGCCCAGGCCGACCAGCTGCCAGACGCCGCGATCCTTGATCACCAGTGGGCCGCCACTATCGCCGCTGCCCAACACGCCTTCAAGTGGAAGTCCCTGTGGCGGGGCATCGAACCGATACCAGAGATAACGATCGTTTCCGCCGGTAATAGCGTTGTACGCCCGCCGCAAAGTGGTGCGATGCGGCCCGCCCGGCACCAGTCCAACCGATCCATTGCCGGTGGCGCCCTTTCCGACCAAGGCGGCGACCTGCGCGACCTCGGCAGTGCCGCGATAGAGCGCTACGGGCTGCACATCGTTCACGGGGGTGGCGAGCCGGATCAATGCAATGTCATCCGACCCGGCCAGGAAAGCGTGGATCTTCGCAGGACGTCCCGTTGCCAATGCCTCCTTGCCCAAGGCGTCAGGCATTCTCCGGTAACCAGGATGCAGGAATACGCGCTCCACGCCGTAGCCCTTCCCATCGATGGTGATGGTCTGCCCCATCCCTTCCATCGGCCCGGCGTGTGCCGCTGTCAGCACCCAGCTGGGGGCGATCAGAACGCCCTGCCCTTCGCCGGGCATGTCGGCCAGGGCCGGAAACTCGGATCCGCCGATCCGGTATCGATCATCGTCAACGTCGTGGCGGATGACTACAGCGCTGGCAGCGAACGGCAGCGCAGCAAGTGCCAAGAACAACCAGCGAATCATCGGCGCTTCATCCTTGCGGTCAGTGGCTGCAGCCTAGCCGAACACAACCGGCGCAGGGACGGCATGCGACCAAGCCGCGGCATTCAACGACGAACCCGGGGAAACGGGCCCCGGCGCCGGTACCGCTCAATCCAATCCAGTGACGGCGCGATGCCGCCGAACGGGAACAGGTGCGGGCTGATCATGCCATGGGCGTCGGTCAGCCCCTGCACGAGACGGTCTACAAACACCTCCGGCCCCGCTGTGCCAAGCAACCGGCCGATCGAGACGCCGTACCTGGCCAGCATCGATGCACTGGCACCCACGCCGCACATCGCGGCATAGCGCAGCAACCTGGTGATGCTGGCCGGCCCCGGCACACCGACCAGCACCGGAACGTTGATGCCACGCGCGCGCAGTACATTCAACCACGCCAGCACGATATCGGCATCGAAGGCGAACTGGGTAATGATCAAGGGTGCCATGCCGCGCGATTCGATGGCCCGGCACTTGCGTTCAAGCGCCTGCCAGCGATCGTCACTGCTCATCACCGGATGGCCTTCCGGGTGCCCGCCGATACCCACGACTCTGACGCCGAAACGCTCAAGAAGTCCGGTCTCGATGATCGAAGCACTGTCAGCAAACGGTCCGGCGGGTGTGGCCAGGTCGCCGGCGATCACCAGGCACTGCTCGACACCGGCCTCGCTGGCAGCACGCTCCAGGAAGCGCTCGAGTGCCGCACGCGAGCCGATGCGGCGCGCAGACAGATGTAGCATCGGCTCAAAGCCGAGCGCGCGCACCATGCGCGCGGCAGCCAGGCGTGCGTCGTCATCCTCACTGGCCAGGTAGGGAATGGAGATCGTCGTGCCATGCGGTATGCGGGCGGCCTCCGCGCGCAGCGCGGGCATGGCCTTCGCGCTGACCTCCAGTGAAAAGGTGTTGATGAAGGCTTCCGTCCGCAGTGATCCAGGTGCAGGCATCAACGGGCTCCGCCTGCATTGCCGGCAAGCGGCGAGCTGTTACGGGCCAGTTCGATGAAGGACTGCAGGTAGTCGATGCCGGTATCCGCCTCGCGTGCACCCAGATAGATCTGCTTGGGGATACCTTTGGCACCCAGGCGCACGGGCACCACGTCCATGCGCGCGGCGTACTCCTCCACCAGCCAGCGCGGCATGGCGGCCACGCCGCGGCCGCTGGCCACCATCTGCATCATGATGTCGGTGGTTTCAATGGCCTTGTGGCGGCGAGGCGTGATGCCAGCCGGCAGCAGGAACTGGTTGTAGATGTCCAGGCGCTCGAACGGCACCGGGTAGCTGATCAGCACTTCCTGGCCGAGCTGGCGCGGCTTCACGTAATCCACCTTGGCCAGGGCGTGGCTCTTGGCCACCACCAGCACCTGCTCGTAGTCGAACACCGGGATGAACTTCAGGCCCGGCTTCAGCAACGGATCGGGGGTGACCAGCAGGTCGATTTCGTAGCCGAACAACGCGCCGATGCCGCCGAACTGGAACTTCTGTTTGACGTCCACATCCACGTCCGGCCACGCGGCCAGGTAAGGCGAGACGATCTTCAGCAGCCACTGGTAGCAGGGGTGGCACTCCATGCCGATGCGCAGGGCGCCACGCTCGCCCTGTGCGAACTGGCCCAGCCGCTCCTCGGCCAGGTCCAGCTGTGGCAGCACCCGGTTGGCAACCGCCAGCAGGTACTGCCCGGCCTGGGTCAGCCGCAGGCTGCGGCCTTCGCGCAGCCAGACATCGGTGCCAAGCTGCTGCTCCAGCTTTTTCATGCTGTGGCTGAGCGCCGACTGGGTCAGGTTGAGCACGCCGGCCGCAGCGGTGAGCGAGCCCTGCTGCTCGACCTGCTGCACGATACTGAGGTGGATCCGCTCCAGCATGATGATGAATCCCGCTCATGGATTGGTGAAGTAATACCATTTTACGTCATGGAAGGGCGTGGCTAGCATCGGGTCATGCTTTCACCTACCCGCCCCCTTCGAATCGTCGCCGTTTCCGGCGGACTGCAGCGCCCCTCCAAGGCCGCCACCCTGGCCGAGCATCTACTGGGCCTGATCGGCGAGGAGACCCATAGCGAGCAGCACCTGGTTGAACTGGGCGAACTGGCCCCGCAGCTGGCCGGTGCGCTCTGGCGTTCGCAGCTGCCCGACATCGTGGAACGCCAGTTGGCCGCCGTCGAGCAGGCCGATGTACTGGTGGTGAGCACGCCGGTCTATCGCGGCTCGTACACAGGGCTGTTCAAGCACTTCTTCGACTTCATCCACCAGGACGCACTGGTCGACACCCCCATCCTTCTGGCCGCCACCGGTGGCAGCGAGCGCCACTCGCTGGTGATCGACCATCAGCTGCGCCCGCTCTTCAGCTTCTTCCAGGCGCGCACCCTGCCATTGGGTGTCTACGCCACCGATCGCGATTTCGCCGACGGCCGCGTGCACAGCGACGCCCTGATCGAGCGGGCGCGACTGGCGGTACGGCGGGCCATGCCGCTGCTGGCGCTGCCCCGCCATCGTGCCACCGCCCTTGAGGCCGCCGCAGCGCTTTGAATGCCGGATGCCCTCGCCCGCATCCGGATGCCACCCCGCAACACGGAACGCCGCCCATGACGACCGACACCTTCACCTTCAGCATCACGCGCATCCCCTTCAACGAGGACTACCAGCCCGCCGATGGCACGCGCATCACCACCAATTTCGCCAATCTGGCGCGCGGCGCATCCCGGCAGGAGAACCTGCGCAACACGATCAGCATGATCAACAACCGCTTCAACGATCTGGCGCACTGGGACAACCCGAGCGCGGATCGCTATGCGGTCGAGCTGGACATCATCTCGGTGGAGATGCACATCGACGGCAGCGATGGCAGTGATCCGTTCCCGTTGATCGAGGTCCTGCGCCCAACCATTGTCGACACGCAGACCGGTGCGCGTACCGAGGGTATCGTCGGCAACAACTTCTCGTCCTACGTGCGCGACTACGATTTCAGCGTGGTGCTGCCGGCCAGCAACGAGGGCAAGGCCACCTTCGGCATTCCAGAGGGCTTTGGCGACCTGCACGGCAAGCTGTTCAAGCACTTCCTGGAGTCTGACGCCTACCGTGCCAACTTCAGCAAGGGGCCGGTGATCTGCATCAGCGTATCCAGCAGCAAGACCTACCACCGCACCGAGAACCACCATCCGATCCTGGGCGTGGAATACCGCCAGGGCGAGTTCTCTCCCACTGACCAGTATTTCGACAAGATGGGCCTGCAGGTGCGCTACTTCATGCCACCGGGCAGCGTGGCGCCGCTTGCCTTCTACTTCCAGGGCGACCTACTGGGGGATTACTCGAATCTGGAACTGATCGGCACCATCAGCACGATGGAAGCGTTCCAGAAGATCTACCGCCCGGAGATCTACAACGCCAACTCTGTGGCCGGCAAGGTCTACCAGCCCAGCCTGAAGCACCAGGACTATTCTTCCACCCGCATCGTCTACGACCGCGAAGAGCGCAGCCAGCTGGCGGTCAAGCAGGGCAAGTTCACCGAAGAACACTTCATCAAGCCGTATCGCGCCGTGCTTGAGCAGTGGGCTGCCCGCTGATCCATCGATTTTCCATTCGCCCCCAGGAAACAAGACGCAATGTCGACGAAGAAACTGCTCCCTACCTCCACCGCCGGCAGCCTGCCCAAGCCGTCTTGGCTGGCAGAACCCGAAAAGCTCTGGTCGCCCTGGAAGCTGCAGGACAAAGGCCTGACTGAAGGCAAGCAGGATGCCCTGCGCCTGTCCCTGCAGGAACAGCAGCATGCCGGCATCGATATCGTCAGCGACGGCGAGCAGACCCGGCAGCACTTCGTCACCACCTTCATCGAACACCTCAGCGGCGTTGATTTCGAGAAGCGCGAGACCGTGCGCATCCGCAACCGCTACGATGCCAGCGTGCCGACCGTGGTCGGCGCAGTGAGCCGTCCGAAGCCGGTGTTCGTGGAGGATGCGAAGTTCCTGCGCCGGCAGACCACGCAGCCGATCAAGTGGGCACTGCCTGGCCCGATGACGATGATCGACACGCTGTACGACGCGCACTACAAGAGCCGTGAGAAGCTGGCCTGGGAATTCGCGAAGATCCTCAACGAGGAAGCAAAGGAGCTGGAAGCCGCTGGCGTGGACATCATCCAGTTCGACGAGCCGGCCTTCAACGTGTTCTTCGACGAAGTGAACGACTGGGGCGTAGCCGCGTTGGAGCGTGCGATCGAAGGACTGAAGTGCGAGACCGCCGTGCACATCTGCTACGGCTACGGCATCAAGGCCAACACCGACTGGAAGCAGACGCTGGGGTCGGAATGGCGGCAGTATGAAGAGTCGTTCCCCAAGCTGCAGACCTCCAACCTCGACATCATCTCGCTGGAATGCCACAACTCGCACGTACCGATCGACCTGATCGAGCTGGTGCGTGGCAAGAAAGTGATGGTGGGCGCCATCGATGTGGCGTCCAGCACGGTGGAGACCGCCGATGAAGTAGCCAACACCCTGCGCAAGGCCCTGCAGTTCGTGGATGCCGACAAGCTTTACCCGAGCACCAACTGCGGCATGGCGCCGCTGGCCCGTGAAGTGGCACGGGGCAAGCTGCGTGCGCTCAGCGAAGGGGCCCGGATCGTGCGTGAGGAGCTCTCGGCGTAGTCCTGGCTGGGGATGTGTTCCCGTTTCGGCGCGGGGAGGATGGAACCTGGCTGGGTACAGACCAGGTTCCACCTCGTCCCTGCACCTCGGGCCTGGCGGCCATCATGCGCGGCCTTGGTGCCAGCGCTTCCTTGATCCGCCCCATCTCCCCTGCCCCGGCTTCAGCCAGGCGCCGGGCCTGCTGCCGCTGCTCCCGCGTCAGCAGCTGCGAGGGCACGGCGCCCGCGCCGGGCGCAACAGCCACCAACCGCGCCACCGCATCGCGCAGAGGCAACTGCGGGCAGAGCCGTGCAGCACACCAGCGCTCGGCGTAGCGCTTGGCCTGACGGGTGCTGGTGGCGGACACGACCTTGGCCTGTGACATCTTGCGTGCGTCCAGGTACAGGCGGAACCCGAGCGCGGCATGCGGCACGATACGGGCCACCGAACGGCCGTTCCACCACAGATCCCAGCGCTCGCCGCTCTGCACCCACCCGGATGGCCGGGAGGCGGTCATGCACGCAGGGAATTTGAACGAAGAAGAGGCCATGGCGGGAAGGATACGAACACCCGTCGCATGACTTGAGACCGGGCGAACACCTGCGCGGAAGGCTGCCCGGATGCACCATTAACGTGACGCATCACGCTCGATGATGCTTTCGATCCAGTTGAGGTAGCGGGACACGCGGACGTTGTAAACCACCTGGCCATAGAAGCCCGCCTCTAGCGCATGCTCGGGAACGGCGGTGATCCAGGAGCCGAGGCCCACCAGCTGCCAGGTCCCTTCCTTACTGATCAGCAGCGGGCCGCCGCTGTCGCCGTTGCCGAGCACGCCCTCAAGGGGAAGGCCCTGCGGAGGTGGATCGAACCGGTACCAGAGATAGCGCGTGTTGCCGCCGGTGATCGCGTTGCAGGCTCGCCGCAGCGTCGTACGATGCGACCCGCCGGGCGCCAGCCCCACGGCACCGTTGCCGGTGGCGCCTTTCCCTATCAGGGAGGCGACCTGCGTGACCTCGTCGGCGCCACGGTAGAGTGCGACCGGCGGCACACCGCTCACCGGGGCGGCAAGTCTGATCAGTGCAATGTCGTCCGACGCTGCCAGAAACGCATGGATTTTCGATGCGCTCCCGGTTGCCATCGCTTCCTTGCCCAGCGCCTCGGGCATCCTCCGGTAGCCGGGGTGCAGGAAGACACGCTCGACGCCGTAGCCCTTCCCATCGATGGTGATCGTGGCATCCATCCCCTCCATCGGCGCGGCATGCGCGGCAGTCAGCACCCACTGCGGTGCGATCAGGACGCCGTGCCCCTCGCCCGGCATGTCTGCAAGTGCCGGGAACACCGATGCGTCGATCCGGTACCTGGCATCGTCAACATCATCGCGGATGACCACGTCACCGGCGGCGAACGGGAGCGTGGCCAATGCCAGGAAAATCCAGCGGTTCATGATTGCTTTCATCCTTGCAGTTCAATCACAACAGCCTAGGGGATATCCCTGCAATACGGGGAGATCGTGCGACCACTCCCGGCGATGGCCGACGAACCCGGGGAAACGGGAGTTGAAGCCAGGTGGGCCATGCCCTACCTGCGGCCCCGATAGGGTTCGCAGCCCACGCCGTCATTGTCACGATCGAGGTGCGGGCCATACCCCGGATCACCACGCCGTACCGGCGCAACCCCGGCGGCGCGGGCCTCCGCGCAGTTGGCAAATGCCCGGGAACCGCGCGCGGGGGCGGGGGCGAAACTGCTGCGCGGAGTGTCGACGTATCGAGGGGCGGCTGGAGCGCCTCGATGGCAGTGATACTCACCCGTTTTGCGGTTGGTGTGGCAACCCTGCTTGTCGAGCCCGCCCGGATGCGCGAGCGCATTGGCGGACAGTGCCAGTGCGAGCATGCCGGATGCAGCCAATACGATGGAATCTCGGCGCCGGGTATCCATGCCTTCCCCCTGTCAGGCAATCCTGCCAAAGGGAAGGCTAGCATGGTGTCTCGACCGCCAGGCTTGACGCTGCAGCGGCGACCACTCAGCGCTGGTAGTCCTTCAGGAACAGCCAGGTGATCAGCGTGGCATCCGGCCCCTTCGGGTCGGTGAATGGCAGGCCCGACTGGCTGCCGCTCCAGGCATGCCCCATGCCCTGCACCACATAGTGCTGGACCAGCGTCCTGCCGCCGTACGCGTAGGTGTCGACGGTATACGCGCGGCCGCCCGGCACCTGGCCGTGATAGGTGCTGGTCGGCACGTACTTCACCGAATCATTGTCCATGCCGTCGTCGGCCAGGTCATTGGTCTGCAGGAACTGGCGCACGGCCTGCTGCCCGTTCACCGGGTTGACGGTGAGGTCGGCGCTGCCATGGAACACCAGCACCGGCAGCGGTCGCGGCGACGGCGAACCCGAACACTGCCATGCCAGGCGACCGTTGCTGTCCGGCGAGTAGATGCTGCCAGCCAACAGTGCGTAGGCGCTACCGGAAATCGTGGTCGCGCCCTTGAACATGCCACCGGAATGGATGGCACCTGCGGCGAACACGTCCGAATAGCAGCCCAGCATGATCGAGGTCATCGCGCCGCCCGCCGAAATGCCGGTGACGTACACGCGATGCGGATCAACGCTGTAAGCCGCCTTCACCTTTTCCACGATGCCGGCCAGGAGCGAGGGCTCGCCACTGTCGCGTGCCTGGTTGATCGGCAGCTGCCAGTTCCAGCAGCGGGCCGGATTGGAGGTGACGTTCTGCCGCGGGTAGACCACGATGAAGCCTTCGGTGTCGGCCACATCGTTGAAGCCCGAGGCCTCGCCCATCAGGTTCGGCCCGGTCACGCAGCCGTGCAGCACCAGCAGCAGAGGCAGCGGTTGTGTGTCGTCGTAGCCGGCGGGCACCCACACCTGGTATTCGCGGGCGCCGAACAGATTGCCGTACAGGCCAATGTCCCAATGCCCGGCCGGGCCTGCGGCAACGGCGCTGCCCGCCATCGCCAGCCAACTGCACAGTATCAGCAGTACAACCTTGATCGAATCGATTCCGGATTTCATGGCCAGATCCTCATGCGTGAGTCGTGGATGAAGGGGTACCGGGATGCGCTTCCGGCTGGGGGCGCGCCCAGTATCCGCATCCGGCGGCCGCTGCCGACTGGACCTAGGTCCACTCGCCGCTGCCCGATGACACCGCTAGCCTTGGCTGCAGGGGTGGCAATGGGCCATCTGCAAGCATCTGCCTGGGGGAGGACCGAATGAAACGGAATTGTTTGAGTCTCATGATCGGCGCGCTGCTGGCCTCCGGGCCGGTACTGGCACAGGAAGCGCCCCAGGCCACGCCGACGGTGGGCAGGACTGCATCACCCACCAACCTGGACAGCATCAAGGTCACCGCACGCAAGCGCGAGGAAACCCTGCAGGAGGTGCCGGTTGCCGTCACTGCGTTTACCTCCGAGGCGCTGGACAAGATGAATGTCCAGGACATCAGCGACCTGGATGCGCAGGTGCCCAACCTGACCATCTACGCTGCCCGCGGCGCCAGCAGCACGGTCACCGCCTACATCCGTGGCATCGGCCAGTCCGATCCCACCTGGGGCGCCGATCCGGGCGTGGGCATCTACCTGGACGACGTCTATATCGCGCGTCCGCAGGGTGCGCTGCTGGATGTGTTCGATGTCTCGCGCATCGAGGTGCTCCGCGGCCCACAGGGCACGCTGTATGGCAAGAACACCATCGGCGGTGCGATCAAGTACATCTCACGCGGCCTGCCCACCCAGACCGAGGGCTTCGCCCAGATCACCGTGGGCAACTACAGCCAGCTGGATGCGAAAGCGGCCATCGGTGGCCCGATTGGTGGCGCCGACAGTGGCCTGCGCGCCCGTGTGGCGGTCGCCAGCATGAACCACGACGGGTTTGGTGAGAACACCTTCAACGGCCAACCGGTCAGCGACAAGCAGATCAACGCGGCACGCCTGAACCTGGGCGCATACGCGGGCGACGACTTCGACGTGCAGTTCGCGCTGGACTGGATCGATGACCAGTCGGGCATGCGCGGCTCGAAGATGCTGGCGCCCAATCCATTCCTGCGCGCCTACCCGCCGATGGACAGTCGCTACGACATCCGCTCGGGCATGCGCAACCTCAACAACGTGGAAACCAAGGGCGCTTCGGCCACGGTGAACTGGCGGCCGAACGAGGATATCGCGGTGAAGTACGTGGTGGCCAAGCGTGAATCGGACAGCGAAGCCAACATCGACTTCGATACCACGCCGATCAAGCTGGCCGACGTGGGCGGCACCTATCACGACGACCAGGTCAGCAACGAAGTGCAGTTGAACTACGATGCCGGCGGCCGCGTGCGCGGCGTGGTCGGCCTGTACCAGTTCAGTGGCGAGGCCGGTGGCCAGATCCAGAACAACTACTTCAGTGCCCAGTTCGCCGACAACCAGGGCAAGGTGCTGACCGACAGCATCGCGCTGTATGCGGACTGGACCTTCGACCTGACAAGCAGACTGAAGCTCGATGTCGGCGCCCGCTACACCGACGAGGACAAGCGCGCGATCGTGCTCAACCGCCTGTACGCCGACCCGGGCTTCAGCCGGCCGGTGGCGGTGACCGCGGACTTCGACAAGAAGACCAACTTCAAGAACGTCTCGCCCAAGGTCTCGCTGGACTACCAGATCACCCCGGACATCATGGTCTATGGCCTGGCGACGCGTGGCTTCAAGTCCGGTGGCTACAACATCCGTGCCAACGCGGTGGCGGTACCGCGCTCGGCGGAGCCGTTCGATGACGAGACCGTGGACAGCTACGAAGTCGGCAGCAAGATGGCCTTCCTAGACCAGCGCCTGTTCCTGAACCTGTCGGCGTTCTACAACAAGTACAAGGACATCCAGCTGTCGGTGTTCACCGGCCTGGATACCAACGGCGATGGCATCGACGATTCCTTCTTCGGCGACTTCACCAACGCCGGCGCCGGCACCGTCAAAGGCCTGGAAGTCGAGTATCAGTACCTGCCCAGCCAGCACTGGCTGATTTCCGGCAACCTGGCATGGCTGGATACCAAGTACGACGAGTACATGGACCGCGGCATCAACGTGGCCAGGCAGATGAAGTTCACCAATGCCCCGGAATTCTCTGGTGCGTTCAACGTGGAATACCGCACCGACCTGGCCAACGGCAGCAACCTGTCGGCACGGGTGAGCTACAGTTACCAGAGCGAAGTGTGGCCGACCACCGACCTCAGCCCGGTGATCCGACAGCAGGGTTACGGGCTGGTCAATGCCGGCGTCATCTGGCGCTTGGATGACGCGTGGACCTTCTCGCTGCAAGGCACCAACCTGGCCGACAAGGAATACCGCACCACCGGCTACAACATCCCGGCGGTCGGCACGCTGATTGGCTTCTATGGCCCACCACGCGAATATAGCCTCAGCGTCCGTTACGATTTCTAGCGCATCCGTTACGATCTTCAGGAAGCTTCTGCATGACGCAGTCTTACGACGACCTGTACTGGAACAGCAATGATGGATTGCGCCTGCATGCGCGCGACCATGCACCCGATGCGGGGCAGGCAGCGCGTGGCACAGTGGTCTGCATTCCAGGACTGACCCGCAATGGTGCCGATTTCGATGCGCTTGCCAATGTACTCACCGCCGAGGGCTGGCGCGTGATCGCGGTCGACCTGCGTGGTCGTGCAGGCTCGGAACGCGCATATGACCCGTCCAGCTACAACCCGCGTGCCTATGCGGATGACATGGTTGCGTTGCTGCGCTCGCAGAACGTCGACAAGGCGGTGTTCATCGGCACCTCGCTGGGCGTGCTGGTGACCATCACCCTCGCCTCGCGCGCGCCCGGGCGGATTTCCGGGGCGGTGCTCAACGATGCCGGCCCCAAGGTGCCACGCGAGGCGCTGGCACGGATCGGCAAGTACGCCGGCAAGCCGGTCCCGCCGATGGACCTGGTGCAGGCCACGGCCTACGTGGAATCCATCGGCAAGGCTGCGTTCCCGCGCTTCAGCACCGACGACTGGCGGCAGATGGCGGTGCGCACCTTCCGCCCGCGCAGCGATGGCCTGCTGGAACTGGACTACGACCCGGCAGTGATCCGTACTACCCGGCCATGGTTGCTGTGGCTGTTGCGTCCGCTGCTGTGGCGTGCGGTCCGCGGGCTGACCGCACGGGTGCCGGTGCTGGTGGTACGCGGTGCGCTGTCCGACATTCTGCCGGCCGATGTCGCGCGGCAGATGGCGGCCACCTCGGAAAGTGCCCGCCTGGTGGAGGTGCCCGATGTGGGGCACGCGCCGATGCTGTCCGAGCCAGAGGCGCGTGACGCGATCCTGACCTTGCTGGAGCGTGTGGCGTGAGTGCGGACAGCGACCTGCCTCCCGCCCTGCAGGCGTTGCAGCAGTGGGCCGCCAGTGAGCGGCTGAGTGGCGTGACCCGCGTGGACCAGGCGCGCATCGATGCTTTTGCCGACGCCACCGGTGACCACAACTGGATCCATGTCGATCCAGCGCGGGCGCAGGCGCAGATGCCGGGTGGGCATACCATCGCACATGGCTTCCTGTTGCTCTCGCTGACGGTGGAGGACGATGTGGCCGCCCTCGTCGGCTTCCCCGGCATCGCCCATGCGCTCAACTACGGCTTGAACAAGGTCCGCTTCCTGGCGCCGGTGCCGAGCGGGTCCGAGGTGCGGGTACGCTCGCAGCTGGTGTCACTGGATGCGCGCCAGCCCGGCCAGTGGCTGCTGACCCAGCGCAAGGCCGTCGAACGGGTCGCCGATGGCGAGCTGGCACTGGTCGCTGAGCAGCTGTCACTGATCGTGATCGCCGCCTAGCACCACCCTGCCCGCTTCTCTCCCTACACTGGAGCGATGTTGACGCCCTCCATCGTCCTCTTCGCCTGCATTGCATGGACCGCACTGCTGTTTGGCGTGGCGCTGTGGGGCGAGCGCCGCGGGCACCGGCTTTCGAAGGCCTGGCCGCTCATCTATGCACTGTCGCTGGCCGTGCACTGCACCGCGTGGACCTACTACGGTGCGGCCTCGCAGGGGCTGCAATGGGGTTTCCCCATTCCACCGACCCTGGCCGGCATGGCGCTGATCTTCGCGTTGGGCCTGCCGTTCCTGCTCCGCCTCGGGCGGCTGGCCAAGCAGCACAACAGTGCCACCATCGCCGATCTGGTCGTTGCACGACTGCGTGCCGATCGCGGCCTCGGCTTCACTATCACCCTGGTGGCGCTGTTCGGCATCATTCCCTACATCGCACTGCAGCTGAAAGCCGTCAGCCAGGGGCTGGGTGCCCTGCTCGGTGATCGGTTCGCGCCTGCCGGTGCGCAGCTGGACATGTCGTTCTGGTTCGCGCTGACGATGGCCGCGTTCACCCTGCTGTTCGGTGCACGCAAGGCCTCGGCCACCGAGCCCAACCGCGGCATCGTGGTCGCACTGGGCCTGGAGTCGGTGTTGAAACTGGTGGCGCTGCTGGCCATTGGCCTGTATGCGGCGCTTTCCGTGCACAAGGCCGGCACGCCGCTGCTGGAGAAGATGACGCAGCTGCCGCCACCGGCCATCGTGCCGGACTATCTCACCATGGTCGCGCTGGGGGCGATCTCCGCGTTCACCCTGCCGCACCAGTTCCACGTCGGCGTGGTCGAGCTTCGCCAGACCTCGGACCTGAAGACGGCACGCTGGATGTTCCCGGTCTACCTGCTGCTGATCGGACTGCCGTCGGTGCCGATGGCATTGGCCGGTGCCGCGCAGCTGCCCGTCTCGGTATCGCCGGACCTGTACGTCTTGGCGCTGCCGCAGGCCGGTGGCCATCATCTGCTGGCGCTGCTGGCCTATCTGGGCAGCCTGAGCGCTGCCACCGGCATGATGATCCTGTCCGGGCTGACCCTGTCGATCATGCTGGGCAACCATGGCTTCGGTTCGCGCCTGCTCGGCGGCATCGAGGGCGGCCTGGCCAACGCTGACCTGCGACCGCGCGTGCTGGCGTTCCGCCGTGCCGGCATCCTCGCCGTGTTCCTGATGGCGTGGCTGTACAGCCGCGCGATGAGCGGCACCGAGGCACTCAGCGATTTCGGCCTGATGTCCTTCACCGCCCTCTCGCAGCTGGCACCGGCGGTGCTGCTGGCGGTGTATCGCCCACGTACGCCCTCCCCGGCCATCATGGCCGGCATCGTGCTGGGCTCATTGGCCTGGCTGTGGCTGGTACTGCTGCCGATGGTGATCCCGGCCGCGACGCCGTCGGTCGGTGCCG